>Ga0247789_1000016_pt1 | contig 25451 bp, 24 predicted proteins | sample UWRJS220509R4_FD_179919 | JGI IMG/M metagenome (GOLD analysis project Ga0247789, IMG submission 179919) | Soil microbial communities from Arlington Agricultural Research Station in Wisconsin, United States - UWRJ-S220-509R-4 | ecosystem: Environmental > Terrestrial > Soil > Agricultural land...
TTTCGCGGCCTTGCCTCGCAGGTTTGGAGCCGATAGATCAATCCGGCCTAAGGGCGCGTAGCTCAGCGGAAGAGCACTACCTTGACATGGTAGGGGTCACAGGTTCGATCCCTGTCGCGCCCACCATTTATTCCGGCACTTTTTGCGTCGTTTGAGTAGTGGTCTCTTGGTTCGTTGAACCTGGCGAATACTCAAGCGCTGCGGCTGCGTTGCTTAGAGGGACCGGCGAGAAGCGCGCTTAAAGCCGCCGCGTCGTCTCGACATCATCGTGGCCGAGATACTGCGCGATCATCTCCATCGAGACCCCGGCCTCCACCATGCGTGCCGCCGCCGAATGGCGTATGTGCTGACTTTCAGCCCCAGAGCGCGACCACGAGCGTCGACACGAAAGCAAACAGCAGTCCGACGCCGATGACAAAATACGGCCGGCCATTCGCGTAATCGATGTCGCGGTGATTGGCGATCTGGCCTTTCACCATGAAGGCGACGGCGAGGGCGGGCTCGGCGACGAGGATGAAGATGGTGAGTGTCGACATGGGTGAGCCCGGCGCAGGCGGGGCTTTCCGTCACTTGGTGCTGTGATGCGACGAGCTATCTTGCCGAGGTACGTCCGCCGCTGCCGCCGCCGGTCTTGCCGCCTATCTGCGGCGCGCTTCCTGATGAACCCCAACTAGTGCGGCCTAGAACAACTCGGTAGGATTCGCCGTTCGCGTCATGGCCATCATAGATAATAGTTCCGTCGGGAGTTTTTGTTGTCCGCTCAGGCGGATTCTGACCGATAAATTTGACGACGGCGTACTTTTGTTGGTCGAGATATTTATCCGGCGCCGCGTGCAGACAGCGGCTATCTGGCTTCGGAGTCTTGTCTCTTGAGGTTGATACGTTATCGCATCCTCGAGGCTTGGACTGTTGCGCCGAGGCAGGTAGCGTCATCACGGCGCCCAAGCCTGCGGCTCCGAGCGCGAACAGCACAGATTTGATTGAAGGTTTCATTGGCATTTCCATTTCAGAACCACGGTTGTTTGTCAGGTGTCTCTCGTCAGTCGCTCCAGCGCCATTGTTTGCGGCGGGAGTGCCCTAGCGCGTGGGTTTCTATTTCCGCGGCTGCCGGTGCTGCCGCTGGGCGCACTCCCGTCTCCGTATGTTCGTTTATCTGGGTGCGCTGCCCCTGCCCGCGCCGCCAGTGCTGCCGCCAACGCGGGTGCCGGCCTTCCCGCTGACAATATCGGCGTATTTAACGTGGGTGGTGGGATAGGGAATCGGCGCCGTCGGTTGAACCGAGCTATAGGGAACGACCTTTGGATGCTCCTTCGCATACTGATCGTAACCCTTCTTGTCCCCTTCTTTTGGCTTTGTGAGGCAGTGCTTGTTAGGTGCTGCATCGCGGGCGGTCGAGCAATTGCCGCTGCCGCCCGTGACGGGAGTTGCGTCGTCGGCGAAAGCCGGGAAAGTCAGGGCGGCGCTGACGCTGGCGGCCCCGAGCACCAGCATTACTAATCCGGTCGCGGTTTTCTTCATCGGTATCTCCATTTTGATTCCTGGATCATGTTTGTCGGTCACTCGCTAGCGAGCACGCAGCATGGCTATCGCTCCAATCCAAGCGCAGCATGGCCGCTACATTAAGCGTAGCTTCATTTTTCCGCAGTCTGCGTCAGCTGAACTGATGAGATTTCTCAATTTATTACGGATGATTTATTCCGTTCAGTCGATTAACGGCGAGCTATCGCAGGAACAGCGACTCCCGCCATCCTCAGATCGCATGACGCGCACGCGCGGCGGGAGCGCGCTCGCGCGTGATCTCTTACTTCTGTTTCAAATTTGTGGAGGGGACGAAGGTCTTGTTCACACCGTTCGCGCTAGCGCCCTTCCACTCGTCCGGCACTAGCACCCGACTAGCTATCTTGCTGGCGTACGTCCGCCGCTGCCGCCAGCCCCCGGCGAGTAGCGAAGGTTGAGACAGTCCCATTGGCATTACGGACTGTGTAGGATGTTATGCTGGTCGCCGGGTTTGTGGCTCGAGTATCCCCACTGCCGTCGGAATAACTATTAACTTCGTAGGGGCGATGCGACGCGTAGCGACCGACCAAAACAAAGGGCGATGTAGAGCGTCTACATCGCCCTGAATTGCCGACTCGGCGATTTCGCGCGCCGGCTCGAAGTTATCTGGGTTTCGTGCCTCCGCGGCTGCCACCGCTGCCGGTGCTGCCCTTAGGCGCACTGCCGTCGCCCGCCCACCCGCCGCCACCGCCCTGAACAATTCGGTATTTTTCACCGTTTTTGTTAAAGCCTTCGTAAATCTTGCTGCCGTTGGGACCGTAGTACGTCTGTTTAGGAGGATTTGCGGCCATAAATTTCTCGTAGCTGTTGCTTGGCTGATTCTGATCTCTGTATTTTTCCGATGCCGTGTGCTGACAGCGGCTGTCTGGCTTGGGAGTCTTGTCTCTTGACGTTGATACGTTATCGCATCCGCGACCTTTGAACTGTTGCGCCGAAGCCGGCAGCGTCATCGCGACGCTCAGGCCGACGGCGCCGAGTGCGAACAGTACAGATTTGATTGTCTTCATTGGCATTCCTTTCCACCTGTTGCCTGCGTTGCCCCAACAGATATTCCAAGGGATCCGAACGCAGCATGACTGCTGCGTTGAGCATAAGTTCATTTTTCCGCAGTCTGCGTCGGCCGAACGGATTAGATTCCGCAATTTGATTGCGGATGACTTACTTCGTTCAGTCGATTAACGGCGAGCTATCGTAGGAATAGCGACTCCCGCCATCATCCGATCGCACGACGCGCACGCGACGAGCATTTTGTATCCGTGATGGTGACATCACGGAGCGAACCGATGGGGTCGATCGAATTGCCGATGATTGCTTTAATTGGTTTGCTGGTCGGCACAGTGACGATAGCAGCTGCCGTCGTTTGGTTGGCGAAGTCCGTTTCGATTGTGTGACATCGAACGGACATCGCGCCACAGTCTAACCGTCCACGATTCCAGCCAATCGCACCGCTACAAAATAATGCTTGGGTTGCGGATGCATTGATCGCAGTCGAGCAAATTCACCTGCTTGGCTGCGATCTTCCATTGGCCATCAAGTTTTTGGAAACGATGGCCGGTCCACCCACACAGCGTGCGGATTTCATTGTCCCAGAATTCGCTGATGATGAAATTCGAGCGTACCATGCGCTGATTGCTAGCGCGGCCACGGAAGACTTCGACATTTGCGACAAGGCGCGACGTCCGTGACGAGGGCGCCTGCGACCACGCATATCCGGTGCGCAGGCGATACACGCGGTCTTCCAGCCGCCGCCGGTCGTCGAACATGACGGCGATCTCGCGCCGCGGGTCGCCGCGTTCGGGCGTTGACGGCACCCAGTAGACGCATTCGGGGGCAAAGAGTTTCAGCCAATCTTCAAACAGGAGATTGTCCAGAATGCGCGCCTCCTGCTCGACGAGCCGCCGAAACAGGTCGCGCTCGGCTGCGTCTTCAACCGCGCGGTCGTCGGTCTGCCAGTCGGAAAAATCCTCGACGAGCTCGCCGTAGAAGGCGTCGGTCACGTAATAGGAGAAGCGTGACGGATCGTAATTGGCCTGACTGCGCATGGTCATGGCTCCCGGCGAATAGCAATGTCGGGCTCGGCCTTCATCAGCCGTTTCCATTCGCGGATGTACTCGCGCATGAAGAGCTCGTCGGTGGCCGGCCCTTTGATCGTCCCGTCTTTGAGGGTCTCGATCCGCCCCGGTATGCCGAGGCCGCGGTGCATGTAGATCCATTCGTCTTCGATGCAGCGAAGGCCACGCTGGATCTGCTCGAAATTGGTGATGTCGTCGACTTCGCCGAAGTTCGGAAAGCCCTCCTGCGTGCGCATGCGAAGCGCGTTGATGTCATTCAACGCGTCGGCGCCGATGCTGCCGTCGACGTCATCGATCCGCGTTCCATACCAGATGGCGTCGGTTTCCTCGTAAGAGACCGGCTGGAAGACCTGGATGTGATTGCCAAGCAGCGAGAGATTGGGAAAGACGTTGATGTTCACCGGCTCGGAGCCTGCAAGATCGAGAAGCAACTCGGCTTTGTCGCCGTACTTCGCGCGCAGCTTCTCGGCAACATGCTCCATGCCCGGATGCAAAGACTCGATCGCCCATAGACCGCCGGGACGTTTCTCCAGATTTGGGCGCTTATCCTTGAAATGATGGCCGTTGCCCATGTACTGGATGTACATCGGCTGCTCGTCGGGTTGCTGCTTGTAGTAGGACATGCCCTTCGCGGTGTCCTCGTCCTTGAACCGGTTTTCGGTTTCAAGCAGCGACTGGTGCGAATAGATGACGTGATAGCCGTCGCCTGAATTGTCATAGGCCAACTTCCAGTTGCCTTTGTATTTGAACCGGTTGGCCTCGCATACGGTGACCTTGCCGCCCGGATTGCGGTCGAGCCATTCATCGATCGGTTTTTTGATGGGCCCAAGGTGGTCTTCGATCGGCGGCGCGCCGACATTGAGCGTTCCGAAAATGAAGCCGCGATACGATTCCACGCGAGGCACCTGGGCCAGATTGAACTTCGGGTCACGAACGGGCCTTTCCGCATATCCGTCCGGCCATGGCACGCCGCGAAGCTTGCCCGAGTTCGCGAAATTCCACCCGTGGTAGGGGCACTGAAACGAGCGCGCATTGCCCTTGTTCCAGCGGCAAAGCGTCGTGCCGCGATGGGTGCAGCGGTTAAACAGCGCCCGGATGACGCCTTCCGAGTCGCGCGTGATGATGAGCGGGCGCAGGCCGAGCTTGCCGGTGATGAAATCGTTCGTGTTGGGAATCTGACTTTCGTGCGCGAGATAGACCCATGTGCCGCCGAAGATATGCGTCATTTCCGTGTCGAATACCGCCGGGTCGGTGTAGATCAACCGATGTACCCGGTCTTCCTGCACAAGATCGTCCCAGTCGTGCAAAGGGGCGTTGCCGGCGCGCGACGGGATTCGCATCCGTTCCAATGTTGTCATCGTGTGATCCTCTTGTTCCCTGCCTCGCCGGTGCGCTTGGTCAGAAGAAATCGAAGTACTCGTCCTGCTCCCACTGCGTGGTCGCCTCGCTGCCGCGGTCTATGCCGTTGTCCCTGGCATATGTTTCGTAGCGCTGCAGCTCGGTTTTCTTGATCTCGACGTAGTAGTCGACAAAGGTCTTTCCAAACTGGTCTCTGAACAAGGGGTCCTGGTCGAAGAGTGTCAGCGCGTCCGCGAGCGTCGCGGGAAGCATCGGACATTGCGACGTGTACGGATCGGTCTCGGGCGCGCCGGGATCGCGTTCATGGTCGACGCCATCAAGGCCCGTAACGATCTGCGAGGCGATATAGAGATACGGATTTGCCGACGGCTCGCCTATGCGGTTCTCGATGCGCGTGGCCGGATCGTTTGCCCCGCCGAGGACCCGCAGCATGACCCCGCGATGATCGAGGCCCCACGCCGCCCGATCCGGCGCGAGAGAATTTATGCGGAAGCGCCGGTATGCGTTGACGGTGGGGTTGGCCAGCACCGTGCTTGCGCGGGCGTGATGCAACAAGCCGGCCAGATACTGCTTGCCCAGAGGAGAAAGCACCTCCGCGGATGATTTCGGCATGAGAAGATTCAGCCCGGTTTTCGCGTTTGCAAGCGATTGATGGAGATGCCAGCCGCTCGAATAAAAGCCCTTGAGTGCCGGCCGGCACATGAAGGTCGCGAGATAACCAAGGCGCCGGCAGACCTGACGCGTCGCGGTGCGGAAAAGAACGAGATTGTCGGCCGCTTCGAGCGCGGAGCGGGGCGCGAAGGTGCATTCCACCTGTCCCGGACCCCATTCATTCTCGAGTGACCTGAGCGGAAGATTTAGTTTTTCCAGGGCCTCAGCCACTGCAGAAAGCGGCGCCTGCATTCGGTCCAGATTGGTTTCCGAATGGAAGGAATATCCGGGCTCGACAGGATAGACGTTCGGCGCGCGACACTTGAGGCCCGGCGCCCCGATGTTATCGAGTGGCAAATGCTCCTCGGCGAGGTGCAACAGATACCATTCGACCTCAAGGCCGACGCGGCACTCCATTCCTCTTTTTGCCAGGCGCTCGATCTGTCTCCGCAGCAGATGCCGCGGAGAAAAATAGAAAGGTTTGCCGGACACGAAATATTCGTCGCACAGAATCCAGCCGACATCCGGCTCCCAGGGAAGCACCCGAAAGGTTGCGGGATCGGGAACGATGATCAGGTTCGGCGACCCCGTCATTTCGTCGAGGTTCATTCCGCCCCCTCGCGTGAAGGAAGCGAACGTCCGCGCGCCTGATGCATCAAGCGTCGTGGTCGCGACGTTTATGTTGTACCCGTTCTTCAATGCGTCCATGAACGCGGGGAGGGTGACTGTTTTCGCGCGCGAGGCACCGTGCGGGTCGGCCCACGCAACGCGAAACAGCTTCAATTTTTCCTTCTTGACTCGCGCCGCAAGCGCCTTGGCGAGACGGTGCTGATCGTCCGTCCAAAGACCGTGTCTTTCGATAAATCCGCTCGCCGCTGCCATCACAACGCTCACACTTGCTTTTCTCAGCTCATTCTACCCGGCGATACTCAACCTGGAATGTTATTCCCGAAGCAGCTGATCAAGCTTGCCTTCGCGCTCAAGCGCCCTAAGTTCATCGCTACCCCCGACATGGAGATCCCCGATAAAGACCTGCGGAACGGTCACCCGTCCGTTCGCTCTTTCGATCATTTCGTCGCGGCGCTCCCAATTGCCGCCAATGTCGATCTCGGTGAAGGAAACGCCTTTCCGCTTCAGCAGGGATTTTGCTGAAGCGCAGTAGGGACAATAGCGCGCCGTATAAATGCGAACCTCTTTCATTGTGTCATCGCCTGGTAGACCATCGTCCGCATCAGATAGCGGTAATGCATCCGTTGCGCCGGCGCCTGCATCAGGAGAATGGCAATGAGCTGCTGCTGGGGGTCGATCCAGAAATACGTTCCTGTGACGCCGCTCCACGAGAAGTCGCCGACCGATCCCGGCAACGGATTACGTCCGGCGTGTGTCCTCACCGCGAATCCCAGCCCAAAGCCAAGGCCGAGCTCCGGCGACGGCGCCAGCGCGCCGAAGAGAACAGAAGTCGAGGGACTGCGGCGAGTCTCCGGCGTCAGATGATCGGATGTCATGAGCGCGATGGTCGTGGGCGAAACGAGCCTGGTGTCGCCGAGCTCGCCGCCATTGAGAAGCATCTGGCCGAAGCGCACATAGTCCCGTGCGGTCGACAGCAGCGCGCTGCCGCCGGAAATCCAGTCTGACCGGATGGTCGGATCGCGCATCGGCGGGCGCTTGCCGGTTGCGGGATCGACTTGAGGTTGGGCGGCGCGCGCATAGGCAATCGGACCAAAGCTTGAGTCCTTGAGCCCGAGCGGCTTGCAGATACGCTCGATGATGAAGCGATCGAGGTTCATCCCGCTTGCCGCCTCGACCACGCGGCCGAGCACGTCCGTCGACATGCCGTACTGCCATGTGCTGCCGGGCTGATAGGCGAGGGGAATCGTGGCGAGCCTGGCCGCCATCTCGGCGTTGGTGTGCTTGTCATCGCCCACATTGGCGCTCTCGTAGGCCTGTTTCAGCAACGGGCCCGTCAGATGCGCATAGGTGAAGCCCGACGTATGGCGCAGCAGATCCTGAACGGTCATTTGCCGGCGGCACGGCTCGGTGGCGAGGGCCTTTGCCGTCACGCTGTCGGAATCGACCGCGACCTTCAGCTCGGCGAATTCGGGTATGAAGCGCGCGACCGGGTGGGCAGTCAGCAGCTTGCCTTCCTCGGCGAGCATCATCGCGGAGAGAGAGGTAAGTGGCTTGGTCATTGAGGCAACACGGAAGATCGTATCGACTTCCATGGCGGTGCCGGCCTCGCGGTCGCGATAACCAAGTGCCGTCTCGTATGCGATCTTGCCGCGCCGCGCGATCAATGCGACGGCTCCGGGCACGGTTCCCTTGTCGATGTCCGATTTCAGCGTGTCTGTCAGGCGCTGCAGGCGTTCGGACGAGAGGCCAACGTCTTCGGGTTTGTCTGCCCGCGGTAGTTCAAAGCTCATGAGTCTTCCTATTTCCAGAATTGCCGCGACGCGAACGCTGCGCCGTCCGCCATCGCCTTGAGCTTCGCGAACACGACATCGGGATCCACCGCGGCCTGCCCGACCCAGGTCCCGAAGCCGCAGTCGCTGCCGGCGATCACATTCTCTCTGCCGACCAGATTGGCGTAGCGGGTGATGCGCTGCGCGATCAGCTCGGGATGTTCGATGAAATTCGATTTCGATTCGATCACGCCTGGGATAAGCACCTTGCCGTCCGGTAGTTTCACCCGCTCAAACAAAGTCCATTCGTGTGCGTGGCGCGGGTTGGCGGCCTCGAGTGAGATCGCCACGGGTTTTGCCGTAAAGACGAGATCGATAACGTCCGCGAGCGGCACGTCGCGATGATGCGGACCCTCGTAGTTACCCCAGCAAAGATGCATGCGCAGCTGTTCCGGCGGAATGTTTGCGACCGCATGATTGAGCGCCTCAATATGCAGTTGCGCGCGCTTGCGGAATTCCGGCAAGCTCAAATCGGCATACTGGATGTGACGCCCCATGCCGAGGTCGGGGCAATCGATCTGCAGAACGAATCCAGCTTTGGCGACGGTCTCGAATTCGTGACGCATCGCATCGGCGATCGCGTAGATATAGGTCTCGAAATCCTTGTAGTGGTCGTTGCGAAAGAACAGCGACACCACGCCGGGCGAGGCCGCGCTCATGAAGCCGCCGGCGGCCTTCACATCCTTGAGCGCGGCCTTGAGATTGTCCGCATCGGTTTGCGGAGCCTGCTTGTCCCGCACGCTGATCGGCGCGTTGCAAGCGGGCGTCTTGCGGCGGGAACGGCCAGGATCGCCGAACACGCGCTTTTCCAGTCCGGGAAAATCGGCGAGATCCTGATAGACGAAGGTGTTTCCGGTCCCGCCAAAACCGTCGAGCCGGTCCTTGATGTAGGTGGCGTAGCTCGGCTTCGACAACTCGCCGTCGTTGATCAGGTCGACGCCGGCATCGGCCTGCTTGCGGACGATTTCGGCTACCGCCGCGCGCACGCGCGCGGCAAGTGCGTCTGGATCGACGGGTACGCCCTCTTCCTTGGCGTACATCATGCGGATGAGGTCATCCGGACGCGGCAGACTTCCCGTATGGGTGGTCAAAAAACGGTCGCGGCTACGCTGCACGGCTTGAACTCCCTGAACGAACTGTAAAGCAGGCCGTGGCCCCTAACCACGGGTGGGCGGCTCGCGTTGACAGTCCCCGGTGGGCTGCGTATGTACCCGGCAGACAGCAGCCCGAGATTGACATGAAAGTCCGCAACTCCCTGAAATCCCTGCGCGGCCGGCACCGCAATAACCGCCTGGTGCGGCGTAAGGGACGCGTCTACATCATCAACAAGACCAACCGCCGTTTCAAAGCCCGGCAGGGTTGAAATCGGCGCATTGGCGCCTGTTCCGTCGCCCCATATTGGCCAAAAAACGCGGAGAGATTAAGCTCCGCCTATGCGCACACGATTCCTCACGGCCCTACTGATTGCTGCAACGGCTGCGATTTCTGCCGCGCCGGCCGGCGCGCAATCCGGCAACTGGGTCAAGCCGCCCGACAAGCTGCCTCACGTCGGGCGGGGTGACAAAAGCCGTAATCTCGACTTCCTGTTCGGCGCGCTGAAGGTCGCGCCTGACGATGTCACCGCCAAAGCCATCGAGGAACGCATCTGGGCGTTGTGGACGCTCTCGCCGAGCGACACCGCCAATCTTTTGATGACTCGCGTGAAGACTGCGATCGAGGCAAAGGATCTCGATCTGGCGGTCAAACTGCTGGACTCGATCGTAAAGGTGAAGCCCGATTACGTGGAAGCTTGGAACCGGCGCGCCACGATCTACTATATGAAGAAAGATTACGGCCGTGCGCTCAACGACATTCGCGAGGTTCTCAATCGCGAGCCCCGGCACTTCGGCGCGCTGGCCGGCCTCGGGCTGATCATGCAGGATATCGGCGACAACAAGCACGCGCTGGAAGTCTATCGCCGCGCACTCAACCTTTACCCGCGAATGGAGCGTATTCCCGATCTCGTGAAGACCCTGCAGGAAAAGGTCGAAGGCAGGGACATCTGACCCCTGAGGTTATCGCCGTTACAATTTAATCAGCGGCGGCATCTCCGCCCACATACGCGATGCGCAGCATGTTGGTCGCGCCGGGTGTGCCGAACGGAACGCCGGCAACGACAATCACGCGTTGGCCAACTTTTGCAAATCCTTCTTTGACTGCAATCCTGCATGCGCGATCAACCATGTCGTCCTGGTCTTGGGCGTCCTCGGTGACCACGCAATGGACGCCCCACGCGACCGCCAGCCGCCGTCCAGTGGCGATGTTTGGTGACAGCGCAACGATCGGTGGGCGCGGACGTTCGCGCGCGACACGCAACCCGGTCGAGCCCGATGACGTCCAGCAGATGACAGCGGCAAGATCGAGCGTGTCGGCGATATGGCGCGCCGCATCCGCTATCGCGTCCGCACCAGTCGCTTCCGGTGCAGCGCGCTGGGCGGTGATGATATTGCGATAGAGAGGGTCGCCTTCGACCTCTTCGGCAATCCTGTTCATCGTTGTAACCGCTTGGACCGGAAATTGCCCGGCCGCCGATTCCGCCGACAGCATCACCGCGTCGGCGCCTTCGAAAATGGCGGTGGCTACGTCGGATACCTCGGCGCGCGTTGGTACAGGCGCACTGATCATTGATTCCAGCATTTGCGTAGCGACCACCACGGGCTTGCCCGCGACGCGGCATGCGCGCGTCATTTGCTTCTGCACACCAGGAACTTTTTCCAGGGGCATTTCCACACCGAGATCGCCGCGCGCGACCATCAATGCGTCCGCGAGATCCATGATTTCGGAAAGCCGATTGACCGCCTGCGGTTTCTCGATCTTGGCCATCACGGCCGCCCGCCCGCGCGTGATCTTCTTTGCCTCGGCGATATCTTCAGGGCGCTGGATGAACGACAGCGCCACCCAGTCGATACCGGTTTCGAGCGCGGCTTCGAGGTCCGACCGGTCCTTATCGGTCAGAGCCGAAAACGGGATCGTCGTGTCCGGCAGGCTCACGCCTTTGCGGTCGGACAGCTTGCCACCGACCGCGACCCGGGTCGTGATGCGCTTAGAATCGGCTTCGGCAACGACGAGCCTGACCTTGCCATCGTCGATCAGTAACGTGTGGGTCGGCTTGATGGTGGCAAAAATTTCCGGATGCGGCAGGTAGGCGCGCTTGGCATCTCCGGCTGCGGTGTCGGCATCCAGCACGAACGTGTCACCGGCTTTGACGGTCGCAGAGCCGCCAGTGAACGTACCGAGACGAAGTTTCGGGCCTTGCAGGTCGATGAGGACTCCGATCGGCCGCTCAGTTTCGCGCTCGACGGCGCGGATCATACCCACCAGCTCGCGCATGCGATCCTGGGTGGTGTGGCTCATGTTGATGCGAAAAACGTCGGCGCCCGCCTTGAACAGCTGCGCGATCATGTCGGCATTCGACGACGCGGGGCCAAGCGTGGCGACGATTTTCGCGCGGCGCAGACGTCTCATGGCCGGACACCTCCGGCCGGCGGCGACAACGTCGTCGGGGGGCGTGAATTTCCAAGTGGCGCACGCGGGGGCAATGGCCGCTCGGGGGCCTGCTCGGCGGCGTCCGTCAGCTGCACCGTCCAGGAGCGCTGCTCGTTGGTGTCGACCTCGAAAAAGCCAGTGCGGTCATAGCCCCGCGCCAGGCAGTTCTCAGTCCCGCGGATCGTAAACTCCTTCTCACGTGAGCACATGTAAGCCTTGCCCGACCATTCGCCGCCTCGGTCGTAGTCGACCGCATAGATGTAATAGTAACGCGCAACCAGTGCGCCGCGGAGCAGCGTTTCGCAAGAACGTGAGGAAACGTTCCACCAGCCCTCCGTCGTCCATCCCTCATTATCCTTGTATCCGATCGCGACACCCACGCGACTGCCGGTGTTGTTGCAAAGGCGGAAATCCGCTTTGGCAGGCGGCGCCGAGACTGCCAGCGCTGCGGTGAGGGCCGCCAGGAGGGTAACGGTATGCAAAATGTGACGCCTGATGGCGATGAATGGCAAAGCAGTCACACGTGTCGGCCGTTCCGATAGATGTGCGGTTGTGGCGTGTTCGGTCACGGCGTGTCAACGACGATGGCACGGAAGTCGTTCACGTTGGTGTAAGTCGGTCCGGGACAGAGCAAATCCCCAAGGGCTGTGAAAAATCCTGTCGAATTGTTGTCGGCAAGGAAGGCGGCGGGATCGAGGCCTCTGGCCTGCGCATGCGCCACTGATTCGCCATCAACCAGCGCGCCAGCCGGGTCGGTTGCCGCCCCCGAGCCGCCGTCGGTGCCGTCCGTGTCGCCAGCGAGTGCCGCGACCGCCGGCAAGCCCGCGAGGCCAATTGCGAGCGCCAGCGCGTATTCCTGATTGGGTCCGCCGCGTCCTTTGCCGCGGATCGTAACGGTCAGTTCGCCGCCCGAGATAATAACTGCGCGTTTGCGCTCACTCCGCAATTCGCGGGCGAGGTGTGCATGGGCATCGGCAACATCGCGCGCTTCGCCTTCGATCCGGTCGCCGAGCGAAATGCATTCGTATCCGGCCGCGCGGACCGCAGCCTCGACCGCGCGCATGGCGTCGGCCGGCCGCGCGGCCAACTTGAACTGGCTGCCGGCAAATGCCGGATCATCGGGCTTTGGCGATTCATTCTTTTGGTTGGTCAGTGCTTGCGTGATTGCCGCCGGGGGCGCGATCTTGTATTTCGCGATAATGGCTCGCGCGTCGGCCAGCGTCGTCGGATCGGGAACGGTCGGCCCCGAGCCAATGGCGGACGGATCATCGCCCGGTACGTCCGAGATCGCGATCGTCAAAAGCTTTGCCGGATGAGCATGCCGCGCCAGGCGTCCGCCTTTAATGCGCGAGAGATGTTTGCGCACGGTATTGATGTCACCGATGGCTGCGCCGGAGCGCAGAAGCTCACGGGTCACGGCTTGTTTGTCCTTAAACGATATTCCTTCGGCCGGCGCGATCCAGTTCGCCGAGGCGCCGCCCGACATCAGCACCAGGACGAGATCGTCGGTACCCGCGCTGTCAGCCAAAGCAAGCGCGCGATCGGCGGCCTCGAGGCCCGCAGCATCCGGTATCGGATGTCCGGCCTCGATCATCCGAACCTTGCGAAGACTGCGAGCATAACCATGCCGTGCGACGGCGACCCCGGTCAGTCGCTCCGACGCAATTCGCATCTGGTCGAGGTAGTGCGCTTCGGCCGTCTCGGCCATTGATCCTGCGGCCTTGCCCGCGGCAAGCAATATCAACCGGCCTGAAGGCAAAGCAGGGAGCAGGGGTGGAAGGCACGTTGCCGGATGTGCCGCCGATACCGCGGTGCGAAACAGCCCTGCGAGAAAAGAGCGCAGGCTATCGTTCGAACTTCCCATCTCTGCCCACTGCCGAAAAAACCTGCTTATATGAGCCACTCGACCGGCCGGCCGCAGCAGCCGGTGGGGGCGAGCGCTGAAAAGACAAGGAATCGATTCCGGCCAGTAGATCGAACGATCCCGGGTGCGAAGTCAAACCCAAGCACCCGTCCGGCGTCGGCACCCCGGCCAAATGGTTTGGGACCCAACGATTTGGAGCGTGACCTGCTGGGCTACCGTATTGCAAACAAACCAATGCTGGCGCAACGCCGGCAAGCATTCACAAGAGGAGGGCGACTGTGATGCGAAGGAATAAGTTGGCCGCGATCGGGACATTGGTCGCGGCGGCCGCGATGTCGTGGGTTGCTTGCGCGTCGGCGCACGCACAAGATTCGATCAAGATCGGATGGGCGATTTCCAAGACCGGGCCCTTTGCGGCGGGCGCCGGCGTCACCACGCTGCCGAACTATCAGGTGTGGGTGAAAGACGTGAACGATGCCGGCGGCATCAATGTCGGCGGCAAGAAGCTCAAGATCGAAGTGATCGAATACGACGACCGCAGCAATTCGGAAGAAATGATCAAGGCGGTCGAGCGGCTCGCGACGCAGGACAAAGTCGATTTCATCCTGCCGCCCTGGAGCACGGGCATGAACCTCGCGGCTGCGCCGATCTTCAACAAGCTCGGCTATCCGCAGCTTGCTGTCACCGCCAACACCAACCAGGCGCTGGAGCTGACGAAGCGCTGGCCGAACCTGACGTTCTGGCTCGGTCTACCGTCGGAGATCGTCGACGGTATCGTCGAGACCTTCGCCAAGCTTGAGAAGGACGGCAAGATCAACAAGAAGATCGCGATGATCGCGGTTGGCGATCAGTTCGGCATCGAGCTGTCGACGGCGACGCGCGCTGGACTGAAAAAGGCCGGCTTCGATCTGGTCTACGACAAGTCCTATCCGTTCGGCACGCAGGACATGCAGCCTGTGCTCAAGGATGCGCAGGCGGCCAATCCCGACGTTCTTCTTGCCTTCAGCTATCCGCCGGACACCTTCGCGATCACCGACACGTCCAAAGTGCTCGGCTTCAATCCCAAGGTCTTCTTCGTCGGCGTGGGCACTGCGTTCCCGATGTACAAGGGCAAGTTTGCCGCGGGCGCGGAAGGGATCATGGGTATCGGCGGCTCCGACGCCTCGCTTCCGGGCATCAAGTGGTACATCCAGCATCACAAGGAAATCATCGGACGCGAGCCCGATCGTTGGGCGAGCCCGATCACCTATGCCAGCTTGCAGGTCCTGCAGCAGGCGATTGAACGCGTGGGCAAAATCGACCGCGCGGCCGTGATCAAGGAGATCAACACGGGCAGTTTTGATACCATCATCGGCAAGGTCAAATTGGAGAATGGCCTCAACAAAAATATCTGGGCCGTTGGCCAATGGCAGGGCGCGGACTTTTTCGGCGTAGCGCCGATCTCGAAGCCGGGCGCCAAGCCTGTCGTCGCCAAGCCGGCGTGGTAATAAACAAACTGGTCATTCAGGGGCGCGCGCTTTAGCGCGCGGGCCCGGAATCCAGCGCAATGGATCCGCGCTTGTGACTGAATTCCGGATCGCCATCCAAACCGGCTTTCGCCGATTTGGATGGCGTCCGGAATGACGGCGAAAGCACTTCTCATGACCCTCGCGCTCGACATCGTTCTCTCCGGGCTGGTGCTTGGGGGGATGTATGCACTCATCGCATTGGGGCTCACGCTCCAGTACGGTATCGCGCGCATCATGAACCTGTCGTACGGCGAGTGTCTCGTCGCCGCGGCGTTTGCCGCGCTCTATCTCTACAGCGGCATGGCGGTGAACCCGATCATCGGGCTGCTCGCGGTCGTGCCGGCTTCGTTCGCAGCCAACTGGCTGCTCTACCAGATTGTGCTGATGCCGCTGGTCCGGCGTGCAAGAAACCAGGGCATGCTGGAGGTCGATAGCATCCTTGGCACATTCGGAATTCTCTTCGTCATCCAGGGACTGATGCTGCTGACCTTCGGCGGCTCGTTGCAGAGCTATTCGTACCTGTCGGTGCCGGTCCATATCCTTGGCACCACGCTCGCGCTCAACCGTATACTCGCGCTGCTGTTCGCCGTGGTCATCGGCGGTGTTCTTTATCTTTTTCTGACACGGACGCGCTACGGCACGGCGTTGCGGGCGATCGCGGTCAATCCCGACGCGGCCCGGCTCTCCGGGATCGACATTCACGCGGCCTCGGCGCTCGCCTTTGCGGCGGGCGGCGCCATTGTCGGTGCGGGCGGCGTCCTGATCAGCATGTTTCTGACGTTCAGCGCGGCGATGGGCGTCGTCTTCACGATGAAGGCCCTGATCGTCGTCATCATGGGTGGCGTCGGCAATATGCTCGGCGCGCTGGTCGCCGGCCTGCTGCTCGGAATTTCCGAGACGGCGGTGGCGAGGCTGATCGATCCAGGCCTCACCATTGCGGTGACCTACGCGCTGTTCCTGAGCGTCCTTCTGTGGCGGCCGACCGGCCTGTTCGGGAGGCCGGTGCGTTGAGTATGAGAAGGGTTCTGCTTGGCGCCGCAGCTGCGGCCACCATCGCGGCGCTTGCCGCCTTTCCGTTGGTCGCGAGCGGCTATCACCTCGCACTCGGCATCAGCCTTTTGTATTTCACGGTGCTGGCGACGGCCTGGGCGTTGTTCTCGGGTCCTACGCATTACATTTCGCTGGCGACGGCAGCCTTCTTCGGCATTGGCGCCTACACTACCGCCGTTCTCACCGATTTTCTGCCGTGGCCGGTGGTGCTGCTTGCCGCCGCTTTGGTCGGCGTCGTGGTGGCGCTGATCGTCGGCCTGTCGACATTGCGCCTGTCGGGAATCTATTTCGTGATCTTCAGCTTCGGCCTGGCTGAGCTCATCCGCCAGCTGGTCGCCTGGTACGAGATCAATATCCACGGCTCGGTCGGGCGCTACATATTTGCCGAGACCACATCCGAAGGCATCTACTGGCGGCTGCTCGTGCTCGTCATCATGGTGCTGGGCGCCGGCTGGCTGATCCGCCACTCCCGGCTCGGCCTTGCCGTCCGCGTCATCGGCCAGGACGAGGCCGTCGCCCGCCACTGCGGCATCGACACGACCCGCGCCAAGCTCGCGCTGTTTGCAGTGAGCGCCTCCTTCATGACCGTTACCGGAGCGGTGATGGCGCCGCGCTGGACCTACATCGACCCGGCGATCGCGTTCAATCCGGTGCTCTCATTCGAGGTCGTGATCATGGCGCTGTTCGGCGGCGCCGGCACGTTGTTCGGTCCGCTGCTCGGCGCGATGCCGCTCGTGCTGCTGTTCGAAGTGCTGATCGCCACGTTTCCGAACTATTTCAGCATCGTGCTGGGCGCCGTCTTCGTGCTGATCGTTTATGGCCTGCCGAACGGGGTCATCGGCCTGTTGCAGGCAAAGCTGCTGCGCCGCGCCGCACATCGTGTCGCCATGTCGCCGATCGCCGAAGTGGTCACAAGGTTCGTATGGCCGCGCGCGGCGGAGCACGATGCGGTCCACGATGCGCCCGTCCTGCAACTCACGAACGTGCGCAAGGCTTTTGGTGGCCTGGTCGCCGTCGACGACGCGAGCTTTACGCTTCGCCGCGGCGAAATTCTGGGGCTGATCGGCCCCAATGGATCCGGTAAAACCACTGTCCTCAATCTCATTTCAGGCGCGCTGCGCGCCGACCGCGGCGCCATCACTCTGGTCGGCCAGCCGATCTCAGCATCGCCGGCGCATCGCATCGCGCAGCGCGGCATCGCGCGGACGTTCCAGCTGGTGCGCGTCCTTCCCGACTCGAGTTGCCTGGAGAACGTCGCCGCCGGAATTGCGTTTCACGCAAAGCCCGTCTGGGGCGCCGTGGCCGAGGATCACGCCCGCGCCTTGCTGACCCGCGTCGGCCTCGGCGACAAGAGGGACACGCCGGCGGCGCAGCTCACTTATATCGATCAGAAGCGCCTTGAGCTCGCCCGGGCGCTCGCGCTTTCCCCGGGCGTTTTGCTGCTCGATGAGTGGCTTGCCGGCCTCAATCCCTCCGAATTGCAGGTCGGCATTGCGCTGGTGAAGATGCTGCGCGAGGAAGGGCTGACAATCATCATCGTCGAGCATGTGATGGATGCCATTCGCTCGCTTTGCGACCGTTGCGTGGTGATGAATGCCGGCCGCATCATTGCGGAAGGACCGCCCGCCGCCGTACTCGCTGATCGGGAGGTCATCCGGGCCTACCTTGGAGAGCCCGATGCTTGAGGTCCGCGACATCTCGGCCGTCTACGGCAAGCATCGCGCGCTTGACGGCGTGTCGCTTGACGTCGGTCGTGGCGAGATCGTCGTCATTCTCGGCGCCAACGGTGCCGGCAAGACCACGCTGCTCAAGGTGATCGCCGGCCTGGTTCCGGCTGCCGACAGGGCGCGCATCACGATGAACGGCCGCCAGCTTGCTGGCATTTCGGTTCATCACATCGTCGAGGCGGGCCTCGCGCTGGTTCCCGAAGGTCGCGGAATTTTTGGCGAGCTGACCGTGCGCGAGAACCTCCTGCTGGGCGCCTTTCCGGCCCGCGCGCGGCGCAGCGAGGCCGCTACGCTCGACATGGTCCTTGACCTCTTCCCGCGATTGCGGGAGCGGCTGCAGCAGGTCGTGCGCACCATGAGCGGCGGCGAGCAGCAGATGGTGGCGGTCGGGCGCGCCTTGATGACGTCCCCCGAAATCGTTCTGCTGGATGAGCCGTCCCTCGGCCTCGCACCCATCATGTGCACCGAGCTGTTTGGCGCCCTTGCGCGCATCCGCTCGACCGGTGTTGGCATCCTGCTGGTCGAGCAGAATGCCCGGCTGAGCCTCAAGGTGGCCGACCGCGGCTATCTGATCGAATCGGGGCGCATTGTCGGATCCGGCAGCGCGGCAGCGCTCAAGGACGATCCGGCCGTTCAGCGCGCCTACCTGGGCGCGGGCGAAATTCATCTCGACCGGCCGCTTTCCTCGGGCCCGACGCTCGCATAGCATCGCGGCCGGGGTTGCGGCGAATTGTTAGCACAATAACAAGCGCGGGGAGGCAATCATGGCGGAAGTCGTCCAGGTGTCGCGTCTGCTTGATCAACGCGGACTGAGCTCGTTCCATTACAAATTGATTTTCTGGTGCGTGCTGCTGTCGTTGATCGACGGCTACGACATCGCCGCGATTGCTTTCGCCGCGCCGCATCTGGTCCGCGAATGGGGATTAAAGCCCGGCCAGCTCGGCCCGGTCTTCAGCGCAAGCCTGGTCGGAATTCTTTTCGGCTCCGCTTTGTTCGGATGGATCGGCGACCGCTACGGCCGTAAGACCGCGCTGATTTCCTCGAATTTTCTGTTTGGCATATTCACCCTGGCCGCGGCCTATTCAACCAACCTTGAGCAGCTTTTCTGGTTGCGCCTGCTTGCCGGCCTGGGCATCGGCGGTGTCATCCCCAACGTGGTCGCAATCAATACCGAATCCGCGCCGCGCAAATACCGCGCAACGCTCGCGCTGATTGGCGTCGGCTTTGTGCCACTCGGCGGCGCCATTCCAGGACTCGTCGCCGCCACTTTGGTGCCCACGCACGGCTGGCAGATCCTGTTCACGATCGGTGGTATCGTGCCGATCGCCCTGGCGTTGATCGGCTTATTCACGTTGCCGGAATCGGTCAAGTACATGGCGTTGCGTGAAAGCCAACGCAGCAAGATGGAGAAAGCCATCGCGGCAATCGATCCGGGCTTCAAGATTCCGCCCAACGCCACATTCGTCATCGAGGACGAGCAGCAATTCCCCGGCTTCAATCCCGTCTACCTCTTCCGGCAGGGGCTATGGCTGATCACGCCGCTGCTCTGGCTGCTCTTTGCCCTCAACCTGATGGGCTACTTCTTCCTGCTGTCATGGACGCCGACCCTGATGGCGGTGCTGAAGCTGCCGCCGTCGGTTGGGGCGCTCGCCGGCGCCATGATCCAGGTCGGCGGCACGGTCGGCGCGCTTGTTCTCGCGCGCTGGTTCGAGCGCCGCCGGTTTTTCGCGATTGCGATCGTCTTGGTGATCGCGGTGCCGGTCGTCGCCTCGATCGGCTTTGCCGGCACCACGTCGACGACGGCGCTTGCGGTCGCGGCGTTCTTTGCGGGCTTCTGCGTGCTCGGCATCCAGACCGGCATCAACGTCGCCGGCGCGCTGGTCTATCCGACCTCGCTGCGCGCCAACGGCTCGGGCTGGGAGCTTGGCATCGGACGCATCGGCTCGATCATCGGGCCGCTCGTGGGTGCATTGTTCGTCGGCCTGCCGGTCGAGAAGCTCTATATGTGGTCATCGCTGCCATTTGCGCTCGGCGCGGTGGTCTGCTTCGCCATCTGGAAGCTCAATGAAGCGCGTCTGCAGGCGCATCCCGAGCTGAAGGCGGCGCAGGCGCCGGCGTAGCGTCAGAACGGTTCGTAGCCACGCAGGGCGGGGATGACCTTCTCGCCGAACAGGCGGATCGAGCGCATCAGCTCGGGCTCGGGCAGGTCCGAGAAGTTGAACTCGCCCAGGAAGACGTTGAACAGGCCTGACTCGGCCGCGGCGCGGATTTTTTCCGTCACCGTCTTGGGCGAGCCGATGAAGACCAGCTCGTGCTTCATGAGATAGCCGGCGTCGAAGAGGTTGGCCATGATCTCGGAGGCTCCTGGCTCGCCGCGGCCGATGAATTTCTTCGAATGCTCGCGGGCGCGCTGCTCGAACGTTTCGCCCGGCTTTGGCGGCGGCAGGAAGCCCTCATAGGCGCGCGCGGCCCGAGATAGTGCGACGTCGAGCGCTTTCTGATCGGATTCGTCGACGTAGACGATGGTGCAATAGGCGATCTTCGGCGGCTGCTTATGTCCGGCGGCTGCCCAGTCCGCAAGAAACTTGCGATAGCGCGGCGCGGCATCGGCGCGCGGATAGACCAGGAAATATCCCGGATTGATTCCGTGGCGCGCGCAGAATTCGAGTGTCTGCGGGTCGCGACTCATCATCCAGAGGGGCGGGTGTGGCTTTTGGACCGGCTGCACCGCGAGCAAGGCGCTGTCGGTGCGGTGAACCTCGCCCTGAAAGGAGAAAGGCTGCGTTTCGCCATAGGCCGCCCGCAGGTATTCGACGAATTCAAGCGTGGGCGATTTGCGCAGGTTGTAGTCGAAGCCGAACGGCTTGAAATACTCTGCGTTGATGCCGGGGACGAGTCCGAGTTCCATGCGCCCGCCGATCATTTGGTCGACGAGTGCGATTTCCTCTGCCAACCGCAGCGGGTGGTAGAGCGGCACGATGTAGCCCATCGAGCCGACGCGGATCTTGCTGGTGCGCGCGGCCGCGCCCACGATGTAGACACTGGGCGACGAAATCCAGCTCTCGTCGGGACGGAAATGATGCTCGACGCAGAAGGAATAGTCGTAACCAAGCCCGTCGCACAATTGAAGTTCGCGCCATAATTCCTCGTAGCGCTGGTGCGGGGTCATGCCCGGCTTGCCCCAGACATGCGAGAAGTGGGCAAACTTCACTATGTACTCTCCAAGGCGTTCTGGCCCTTCAAACGGGCGCGGGTCGTGTCTATCTTTCCTACAGTGGAGGAGGCCGCCATGGACGACAAGACCCGCACCGAACTTGAAGCCGCGGTCTACCGGCGGCTTGTTGAGCACCTGAGGTCACGCACCGATGTGCAGAACATCGACATGATGAATCTCGCCGGCTTCTGCCGCAATTGCCTGTCGAACTGGATGAAGGAAGCCGCCGACGAAAAGGGCCTTGCCATGAGCAAGGACCAAAGCCGTGAAATCGTGTACGGCATGCCGTACGACGAGTGGCGCAAGAAATACCAGAAAGAGGCTTCTGCCGGACAAAAGGCCGCGTTCGAAAAGTCCAGCCCCGGCCACTCGTAGTCCCCGTCGGCTTGTGAACAGCGTGGATGACGGCGTCCGTGCCTTGACCTGGGGTCATTCAACTCAGAAAGCTTCTTGGCAAGCGGCAGGTATCGTCTGCCGTGCGTAGTCAAGGAGACGTCGATGCCTGCAGCCGCGGCCGAAAAAGAACAACCGGCAACCCGCTTTGCCAAGGATCAATTGAAAGCCTTTGTCGAGCGCATCGAGCGCCTCGAGGACGAGAAAAAGGCCACCTCCGGCGACATCCGCGACGTGTACGCCGAAGCGAAAGGCACCGGCTTCGATACCAAGGCCCTGCGCACGATCGTGCGCCTCCGCAAGCTCAACACCGACGAGCGCCGCGAGCAGCAGGAGGTTCTCGACACCTACCTGCACGCCTTGGGAATGGCGAACTAGAGAATTAGCGCAGCGACGCTGTCGTATGCGACGAGAATGCGGCCGCGGCCGATTGCGTCACGAATGTCATCGTGGCCACGAAGACTACTGCCGGACCGCCAAAGCGCGTGGCCACCAGGCCTTGCTGGGGGTCGGTCGAGAAGGTCATTGCGACCGACATTGACGGCTTGTGCAAAAGCTCCTCCAACGACCGCATATCAACGGGTCCAACCCGCGTCGCCGTCATGTAGCTGCTAAAGCTCGGTGTCAGCACCGCGGCGCGCAGCCAAAGGTCGTCTTTGTGGCGGCTGCTCCCTGCACCTGCGGTGGCCAGCGGCTTCGCCACCACGGTTGTGTTGCCTTGGGCGGGCATGACGGTCGCTTCCTTCGGCGGTGCCGCCACTTGCGACGACACCTGCGATCCCATCGGACGTGCGTGGACCCGGGCTGGCGGTTCCGCCTCGGACGCATAGGCAAGCGCGGTGCTGCCGGTCGCAGCCGGTTCGGCGCTCGCAGTCCTGTACGAATCGCCAGCGACCACCGCCGGCAGATTTGCGGCGGGCTGCACGGGTCCGCGCCAATATCCGCGGTTGTCGAAAAGGTTGCTGCCGAGCGACGCCGTCATGAATGTCTGCTTCGGAACCGTTGGCGCCGCGGTCGCAACGGCGACGGCGTGCGGCCGCGCCGTCGGCAGGGGCACGATGTGCTCCACGCTTACCGGCTTCGCCTTCGGTGTATTCACGCTGGCAACCGTGACGGGCGCGCGCGTCTGCTTCGGCGCCGGGTCTTCATTGACCTCGTCGGTATCCTTCCCGCGTCCGAACAGCCGGGCGAAGATGCTACGTTTCGGCTTTGCCGCGCTCGCATCCGCAGTGATCACGCCGTGCTCGCGCGCAGCTTCCAGCGACATCTCGGATGGCATGCCGCCGCGCCCCTCGACGTCGGCAAGCGCGAGCGCGTAGCCCTTAAGCGGATGGCCGTCGGATGGGATATGCACCGTCCGGCCATCGGGGAAGACTTTGGCAAGCTGGTCGTGCGTCATGCGCGGCCAGTGGCGGATGGTGCCCGTGTCGAGATGCACGAAGGGCGAGCCGGAGGTCGGATAGAAGCCGACGCCGCCGCGCTGCAGGCGCAGACCGACCGTACGGACCTTTTCCAGTGCCACGCCCGGGATGAAGAAATCCATCGCGTGGCCGGTGATGTGATTGCTGTTCTGCGCAACGCCGCTTGAGCGCCGCCGCAGCATTGAATTGGTGTCGGGCGAGCGGTAGCCGCAGATGACGTCGATCGGCTGCGTGGCGCCGACCTCGCGATAGGTCTCCCACAACACGTCGAACAGATGCGGGTCCATGCGCGTCGACTTTTCCTTGCGCCAGTCGCGCATGAACCAGTCGAGTTTCTTGAGCGCGGCGTCGTCGTAGCGGCCGTTGCGCTTGAAGGTGATGGTGATGTCTTCGCCGGTGTGGACGTGGTGGAACGACAGTGTGCGCGTGTCGCCTTCGGCGCTGGCATTTTGCAACGCGTCGTTGGCGCCGAGCATAAATAATCCGGCAAGGCCCAGGCGGGCCCCGGCGCGCATCAAAGTCACAGCGAGCGGACGCCCGCGCGACGCGTCAATAGGCACAGCGTTGATCCGTGAAGAGATCCGTCCCACGTCGCCGTCACGTCCCCGTCGGGCCACCGTAACGGCAGCCCCGTGAGTGTTATCGGGATCGGTTAATGAGAAATTAGCGCCGGTCCCCCGTCCGGCCTCTAACTTTCCGTGCAAATGGGCCGAAAACGGGGCAATCCGGAACTTGGTCCCCGATAATTGGGGGCCCGTCTAACCAGTGGAGTCTCGAAAGAGCCTGCAAACACGCTATTTACGGGCCCTTCGCTCATCCGGCCGGAACGTCCTCATCCAGGCCCAGCCCCTCCAGTTTGCGATAGAGGGTCGAGCGCCCGATTTTGAGCCTCCGCGCCACCTCGGACATCTGCCCGCGATAGTGCGAGATAGCGAAGCGAATGGCCTCCCGCTCGATGTCTTCGAGGGGCCTCACGTCGCCACGCGGGTCGGTGAGCGGAAGCGAATGGCCGGCCGCTTTATCCGCCGGCGCCTGGCCGGTGCCGCTGTCGGCATCAGGCCAGGATGTCGCCAAGGACGCTACCATGGATGCCGCTATGGCCGGCGAAGGCTCGATCAGCGGCGGCGCGGACTCGGCGCCGCACGAAACGAGGGCGGCAATCTGCGGAAACTCGTTCGCGCCGATCTCGTCGCCGTCGGCAAGAACGACGGCGCGGAAGATTGCATTTTCGAGTTGGCGCACATTGCCGGGCCAATTATAGGCGGCGAGAAGTGCCAGACCGTGGGCACTGATGCTGCGGATCCTTTTTCCTTCTTCGGCGGCAATGCGCGTCAGGAAGTGGCGCGCCAGCTCGGGTATGTCGTCGCGCCGCGTGCGAAGGGGCGGTACTGAAATCGGAAATACGTGCAGGCGATAGAACAGATCTTCACGAAACCGGCCTGCTTTGACGTCGGCGATCAGATCGCGGTTGGTCGCCGAAACGATCCGCACATCCACCTTCACGCTCTTGCGCCCACCGACCGGCTCGACCTCGCCATCCTGTAGGGCCCGCAACAGTTTTACCTGCGCCGGCGCCGGCAATTCGGCGATCTCATCGAGAAACAGGGTACCGCCGTCGGCCTCTACGAATTTGCCGCTGTGCCTTTCAGTGGCCCCGGTAAAGGCGCCTTTCTCGTGGCCGAACAGGATCGACTCGACGAGCGTTTCGGGAAGGGCGCCGCAGTTCACGGCAATGAAAGGCTTCGTGCGGCGCTCGCTGCTGCCATGAATGGAGCGTGCGATCAGCTCCTTGCCGACGCCGGATTCACCTTCCACCAGAACCGGAATTGCGGACGCGGCGGCTTTTTCCGCGGCCCTGAGCACGGTCCGCATTGCAGGTGAGTGTGTGATCACGTCGCCGATGCTGAATGTGCCGTCATGCTTGCGCTTGAGGCGTTGCAGTTCGCCGGCCAGCGCGTTGGTCGCGAGCGCATTTCGCAGCGACACCTGCAGCCGCTCGGCGCTCGCCGGCTTGACGACAAAATCGATTGCGCCGGCTCGCATCGCGGAGACAACGTTGTCGATGCCGCCATGCGCCGTCTGGACGATCACGGGAACGGTAATGTTGGCGTCTCTCATGCGCGCCAGCACGCCAAGCCCGTCGAGATCGGGCATGACAAGGTCGAGGACGACAGCGTCGATGTGTTCGGCCTCGGGACCGACCAGCAGTTTGCAGGCGTCGTCGCCGCTCTCGACGACGGTCGCCCGGTAGCCAAATCGCTGGATCATTGCTTCGAGCAGGCGCCGCTGAACAGGGTCGTCGTCGACGATGAGCACCACTTCCGCCATTACACCCCTCACGCACGGCTGTGCCGAATTGGTGCAATGTCGCCGGTCTGCCTTAATGGGCTATTAAATGCGCGCCGTAGCCGGCGGTGTGCGGCTTTGGGCGTGTTGAAAACCCGCCAGATGCCATCGCCTCGCCATGAGCCGTGCTTTAGATGAGCCCATCCTGTCCGCATTTTCCCAAATAGATTGCCCCTATGGCCAGAGCGTCAGCCCGGAAAGCATTGAATAAGCCCGCCAAACTCGGCGACTTGCCCGAGTGGAACCTGAGGGACCTTTACCCCGGTCTCGATAGCCCCGAGGTGAAGCGCGACCTGCGCTGGCCG
>Ga0247789_1000018_pt1 | contig 25210 bp, 35 predicted proteins | sample UWRJS220509R4_FD_179919 | JGI IMG/M metagenome (GOLD analysis project Ga0247789, IMG submission 179919) | Soil microbial communities from Arlington Agricultural Research Station in Wisconsin, United States - UWRJ-S220-509R-4 | ecosystem: Environmental > Terrestrial > Soil > Agricultural land...
GACTTCGAATCCGGCGGCTTCCATGGTGGCGACGGCGTCAGCCTCCGTCGGCGGGGTGTCGGACGGCGGGGTGTCGGGTGCCGGGTCGGCCGCGGATGCTGGTGCCGGGTCCGCCGGTGGTTCGGGCAGGTCAGGTGGCGGGGCGGCGGGGGCCGGGTCGGCGGGTGGGCGTCGCTGCGCGGTCCGCCGTTTCGCCGGGGCCGGGGCGTCTTCCCGCTCTTCGGCGGCGAGCCCGGCGGGGGTTTCTTCGCCGCCGAGTTCGTCGACGGTATGGGATACGCCGATCAGCACGTCCGGGGCGATCAGCCGCACCACCTCCGCGGTAGCACGATTCAGCAGCATGTCGACCGGGTAGGCGACCCACGTTTTCTTACCGGCCAATCCAGCCCGCTTGGCGCGGTCCATGGTCCAGGTCGAGCGTTCGATCCGGGCGGATCCTTTCCGCCGGCCGCAGACGATCGCCCGACTGGAGTTGGATTCTTCGGTCCACATTTCGTGGCCCTGGCGGAGCGCGAGAGCGCGCATGCCTTTCGCCCGGATCGCGGGTGAGCCGTCGATGATGTCGATGTTGCCGAGTGCCCACATGATCGGTACACCGAGTTCCATGCCGGTGAGGATCGCCCCGGTGACTTCTCCCGGCTGGTGGCGCATCGTTTTCGGAACAAATGATGTCTCGCACAGGACGGTGGCGATCTCGTGTGCCTGCTGCGCCGCAGCCGCCCAGGCGAGGAGCCCGTCGGCCCATCCCCGGTCCAGGGTGGGTGCCATGCTGGCCGGGTCGGTGCGCCGCTCGAGGTCGGTGGTCATGCGGTCACCGGTGCCGGGTTGGGCAGGGGTGCGCCGATGAGTTCCGGTATCCGGTCGACGTGCCGGGCGGTATATGCCGCACCGCGAAACGTGCGGAATGCGTGGGACGTCTCTCGGTCGGGGCCGGTGTCGATCGGGACGACGTCGTACCCGTCGGCCGCGACTTTGACAACCCACGTGTGCTCGATCCCGACTTCCAGCATCGGCATCTCGGTACCGTCGTCACCGATATAGACATCGGCATAGCGGTATGCGGCAAGCTGCAATGCTGTCTCCGGCCACACCCCGGACTCACCCGTCTTGTAATCCAGCAGGACACGCCCGTGGCCGGGGATGTCAGCGACCATGTCGAGGGTTCCGGCGTACGGCACCCATCTGTTGGCGATGACGGTTTCGGTGAGCACCGGGGTCGGGTTCCATTGGTCCAGGAAGGCGAGCACGGATTCGACGTGGCCTTCCAGGTCCTCATCGATGTCGACGCCGTATTCGAGTTTCTCGCCCCGGCACAGCCGCTCGGCGAGTTTGTGCACCGTCTGCCCGCGGGTGGCCTTGGTGTTGCGGTCGGCGTACGGGAGGGCTTTCAGGGCGGCGATCATCGGGTCGCGGCCGAGCACACGCAGTGCGGCCAGGTCGGCATCGTCGGCGTCGGCGACCCACTCGGCTACCACTTTGCCGGTCCATCCGATCAACCCTGGAGCCGGATAGCCGAGTCGGATCAGCGTGGTGACGCCTTTGGTTTTCTCGCCGTCGAGAAGATACGTGTGGCCCGTGCCGCAGTTTCGGCGGATGATGCTCATGCGGCACCCCGGGTGCGGGTGCGCCGGCGGCGGGGCTGTAATGCCGGATGGATGCATTGCTTGTCGGGCCCGAAAATAGATGCCCCAGGGTTACCGGCGGATTGTGTGGGTGGGGTGTGTGAGCGGCCTGTGACAGGGGCGCGATAGAACGCCAAGGTGTTACGCCAGAGGCGCCGGACCGCGGTGATAAAGATGTTCATGCGGAATCCTCGTTGTGGCAGGGGTTTATGCCGAGCAACATAGGCACGCCGCGACGATCGTGAGGGGCGTTCATGTCAAACCTGGCCCCGCCTTTTCATCCGAACGGGTGACCTGGCCGGGTAGTGCTGACAGGCGACCCGATGGGGTGTCTAGCGTCCCTGGATGCGTGCGGGCCGGAGCGTCCTCGATGGCTGGGAACCTGGACCTGCCGGCCCGCACGCGCCATCCCTATCCGGCGAGGGGCCGGGTCCAGGGTGTCGGCCAGGTCTTCGGCCCCACCTTCCCGTCAACCTTCAGCCCGATCTGTTTCTGCCACGCCTTGACCACCCGCTCAAACGCGGGCCCCGGCAGCCCGTCGGCTTTCCCGATCGAGGTCCAGCCGCGTTCGCGCATCCGCTGTTGCCATTGCCGGACCGCCGGATCCGGCGTTTTGGTGCGGTCGTTGCGGGCCAGTTCCCGGCCCGGGTACGGCGGCGCTTTCATCGCGGCAGCGACCGGCACGGCGGCGGGTTTACGGTTCGGTGCGGGTGTGGGTTTCGGTAGCACCCGGATACCGCGACTCTTCAACCATTGCGCCACCGACTCGCCGCGGAGAATGGACCAAATCGCCTCGTTCGCGGTCCGATCGGTGATATACCGTCGTCTCTGTTCGACGTGAACGTGCCATTTATGATCCGGCGACGCGCGTTTGGTGCGGCCGGCGTAGATGTCATATCGGACTGCGGCGGGGCCACCCTCCCACCCATTAAATGCATTGAGGTATTTTCTGCGTGGATCTTTCGTATCCCGGAATGCGGCAGCGAGACGCGCCGTCGCGAGCTTCATATCACTGCCGGACATTGTCATGTCAACGGCGGAGGAACCGTTAGCTGGGCCTTGCCCGCTGCGGTCTTCCGGGCGCACCACCGAGTAGTTATCGTCAGGTTGAAACATCCGTCCAATGTGGTACCCGCCCCTGCGGGCGTGGAGTGCGTCGCCAACGCAACCGGAGAATACCGCCGACTTGAAAATCTTCTCGAATCCTTCGGCGAACTCCTTCATTTCCGGGTGCGCAATGGTGCCGCTCATGACTGGCCCATTTCCGCGTCCGGCACCAGGATGTCGTAATCCTCTTCGCTGGCGGCCTGCCACCGCTTGGCGTCATCGAGGGCCAGCGGCGTTTCCGAGCGGGCGGTGAACACGCCATCGGTGCCGCGGTCATAGATCCAGCACTGGCGGGCCGGCCGGTCGATCAAAAGGAAGCCGCTAGGGAAGCGGGATTGTGCTTGGCGACCGTTCCAGGGTCCGCCGCGGACGGGGCCCTCATAGAGGTCCGGGTCGTCGTCATCGTCGTCATCGTCGGGTAGATCGGGGTCGGGGCTGTCGAGCTCGGCGGCCAGGTCCGCGCCGTCGATCTCGACGTCGTCGGTGCTGTCGGTGTGCATGGTCTCCCCCGTGCTGTGCGCTAGTCCGGGGGGCCGCTACTGACGTTAGATCTGCTGGCGCGACTGCGATCCGTAGATCGGAGAGTCGGTCTGAGACGGCCTCATTGGTGATGTGGCGCAACTCACACCGAGGGAGACGGGTCATCATGGGTAGCCATGTACGAAATGCCCAGTGATGGTGGAGATGGATATCCCATGTTGGTCCAGACGAACACAGGATTTTAGAACCTTTCTCAGATTACGATCATGGACGTGAACAGCACATCCCCCACAGCAGTAACCAAGATCGATGTAATGCTGGTAGTTCTGTACCTCCGGCTATCCGATGCTCGCAACGAGACGACCAGCTTTGCCGACCGGGAGGCGAAGTTGCGTGAGCACGCGGACCGCCGAGGCTGGACCGTGCTCCGGGTGGAGGTCGAGAACGATGTGACCCGGGGATCGTCCAAGAGCGCATCGGCATTCAAGCGCCGCCGTGTGCTTCAACCTGACGGCACATACGCGATGCGCGTATGGCGGCCGGGCTTCCAGGCGGTCTTGGAGGACTTGAAGGCTGGCCGCGCACAGGCATTGCTCACTGAAGACCTCGATCGGGCGATGCGCGACCCACGCGACCTTGAAGACCTCATCGACGTGGTAGAGCGACACAAGTGCAGCGCCGATTCCCTATCCGGATCGCTGCGGTTCACGGCAGGCGGCACAGATTCAGAGATCACGATGGCCAGGATCATGGTTTCGATGGCGAACAAGTCCAGCCGTGACACTGCGCGGCGGGTAGCTGCTGCCCGGGAACGTAAGGCGACAGCTGGTGAGTGGGGCGGCGGGATACGGCCATTCGGGTTTCTCGCCGATGGTGTAACCATCGATCCGGTTGAGGCAGCGGAGATCGTCAAAGCATGTGAACAGGTAACAGCCGATGTGCCGTTGCGCCAGATCGCAGCTGACCTTCGGCGGAGGCAGATCCCGACAGTAAAGGGCACCCGGTGGACGGCTGAAGCGCTGAGAGACATCCTCATGCGACCGCGTAACGCTGGCATTTTGGTATATCGGCCGGAAGCCGATCGGAGACGTGAGGGCACAACGAAGCGGTATTACACGCGTGAGAATGAGGTGGGGCGGGCACCATGGGAACCGATCGTTCCGGAGGACACATGGCGGGCAGTCGTCGCAAAACTCACTGATCCGAACCGGGCGATGAAACCGGGGCCAGCGAACCGGTGGCTTGGCTCGGGTATCTACCTCTGTGTCTGCGGAACAGCAGTGGAAGTTCTTCAGGGAACCAAGAGGCCACCTGCATATCGATGCCGTAACACCGGGTCCGGCGACGGGGGCAAACACACCGTTCGGCGTGTCGCTATCGTCGACGAATATGTGATTAAGACCGTCGTGCACATATTGTCCCGTCCGGATGCTGCCGATCTATTCGATAGCCCAATGCCCGCCGATGTCAATCTAGGCGAACTCCGCTCACAGTTGACGGTTCTGCGGGAGCGCAAGAAGTCGTTTGCCACCGATTATGCAGATGGGCTGATTGATCGTGAGGCGATGCTGGCGGGTACCGCTCGGATAACTCATCGCATGGAAGAGATTCAGGGAGTGCTTGCCTCGCATACCGACCGATCTCCATGGGCGTCACTGATCGGAATCGATGATGTGCGCGCCGTGTGGGATGAACTTTCGCTTGGCATGCAGCGGCAGATTGTACGGACCTTGATTACGGTCACGATTTTGCCTATGCCCAGTAGGGGTCGGGTCCCGTTCGACCCAGCATCCATCCGGATCGAGTGGGTCGCCACGCGAGGCGCACGTAAGTAGACGCTCAAATTAATCGATCCCACCGACGATGCCGTTGCCTTTTCGGCAACGGCATCGCTATATCTTCCCCGCTCTTGCGGCCGGGTCCTGTTACGGTGACGAAAAGATGGCCATTACGGAGGTCTTGTCAGGTGACGTTACATGGACACAGGAGATACAGAGGCACAGGCCCAGCCAGCAGGCGCAGATATCGATGAATACGTGCGCCAAGTCGTCGCGACGTTTCCGCCGTTGACCGCGGCGCAGAAAGAACACTTAGCACCATTACTGCGTGCCGGGGTCATCGCAGTGCAGACGCAGGGCCCGCTGATGGGTGGCCCGTAGACACAGAAAAGCGGGCCCGGGGATTCCCTTGTACTAGGGGGCCCCGGGCCCGTCTCTTCGTCCAACGTCACAGCCGCGTTCTCTCATCTCTGCCCGCGGCCATCCGATTGAGCGGACGCCCCACCCACTCACCTGCTGATCAACGAGGTTTCCTCATGCGTAAAGTCATCGGTGCCGGGCTTGTCCTGGCTTCCCTGTCGGGCGTATTCACCGACCCTGCCCCGGCACAGGCTGCTACCGCCCGGACGCTGAGCTCAGGCGTGTATGCCACGCCAGCCGCCCGGAACCTCGCTCTGCCGTCCTACGTGCCGGTGGCACAGCCGGGCACCTATAAGACGTCGGGTCGTCCTGCCAGCAGGGTGTGCGCGCTACGGGCGGTCGACATGGCTGGGGTGACGGTGGCCAACTCGATCCTGATGAACGCTAAGAGCGGCACCGTGAAGGTCCCGGCTAGTGCAGTGCTGATCGAGGTATCCGGTCCCTGCAAGTGGCGGCGCTGAATCGCAGACACAGAAAAGCGGGCCGGCTCCCCAGGTAGGGAAACCGGCCCGCTTCTCGTTACACCAAACGACGTCCTTCCCCCCGGTCGGCTACAGAGGAAAGGGTGACAGGGGCGAGGTTAGAGCCAGCCAGCCACGGGTCCCGCCCCTGTCACCGGTTTCAATGTATGGCCGGGGGTTCGCCGGCCGCAACCCTCATCCTCACCCTCACCCTCATATCGTGGCGTGGCCTGTCGTCGCCAGGTCCCAGATCACCCCCGCGGCTGACATCCATGCCGCCTGGATCGTCTCCGGTAGCTCGAGCCATGGCGGCATCTCATCGCCGTCCTTGTTGCGGTAGTCGACAGCCTTGCCGTAGGCGGTATAGGCGAGCTGTGCACGGCTCTCAGGTGTGGTCGTGGTCAAGGTACTCATGACGGGGAGTATGCCGAGCCTGGGGCAGTGAGACACCGACAGATGAGGCAAGTCCCACTCATGGGTGAGGCACGCATCCCGTTGATCAGGGCCAGGGCTCATCGTCGAGGTCCTGGCGGTGACGTGCACTCGGAGCGTTGTTCGGGGTGGTGCTCGGCGGTGTGGCCGGCGGTGTGGCTGGCGGTGCCGGTACGGGCCGGGCTTCTTCCGGCGGGTGGGTGAAGTCGGTGGCCTCCTCGATCCGGTGACTGATATTCGACGGCTCCCAGAACAACTTGTAAGCACCGAATGTGCCGATCATCACTTGCAAGATGACGTTGCGCCACTCGGCCCAGTCGACGTCCGACCGCAGCGCGGTGATCAGCACCGAATACACGAGGCACACCGCTAGGGCGACCGTGCCGCGGACCTCCCGCGACCATGTGCGCTGGTTGATGACGGCGATCACCGGCGGCAGCACGAGGAAAGCGAACGTCATGCTGTTGGGGTCGAGGAGTTCGTTAGCGTCGTCCATCACAACCCCCTCTCACATGCCGAGGTATTTGGCGGTGAACACATTGAATCCGGTCCAGGCGGTGCCGCCGGTCTGCACGGTGGATGTCGAGTTGTGCATCCCCATCAGCGTCACATAGGAGCCATCGACTCCGTCGAAATACAGCAGGACGGTGCGGGTGTGCACGCTGACTTGCCCGGCTACCGCTGGATAGATCTGGCACCAGCTGCCGGGGATCGCCGTCGCGGTGCTGGCGCCGTTGAGTGACAGCCATGCTGCCCGGTATCCGTCGCCGGCAGCGCTGTAGTAGTAGATGATCGCGTCGAGCTGATACCAGCCGGGGATGGTGGGCGTGAATCGGTTGTTGGCCCACATGGTGCTCATGTTCCGGGCGCGGACAGTGGTCATGGCGACAATCTGGGTTGCCGCGCCGGAGGGCATCGTGGTGACGCTCGCCGGTGTTGTCACCCCGACGACAGGGCTACCGGGGAGCGGCGCCCAGTAGTCGATGCCACCCACCCGGATGCGTTTCTGGGTACCGCCGAGCGCGTCGGGGGTGACTAGGTACACCGTCATGCCGGGTACCGGTGCGAGGTCGCCGGTGAGGAAGGCATCACGGGCGGCGGCGGTAGCAAAGATCAGGTTGCTTTGCGCGACGATTTCGTTCAGGTCGGTGTCATAGACAAGGTCGTCGTCAGCCCAGTGTTTCATCACAGCCCTCTTTACTGGCCGAGGTAGGTGGCGCTGAACGACGGTGCTTGGCTGCCGGTGCCTGTTGTCGTTGCTGCGCTGGCGTAGGCGACGACTTCCATCACGTCGGTGGTGCCGTTCATAGCAGCCGTGTACCGGCGGACAGCGAAGCTTGTGGGCACGTTGGTGGTGGTGATCTGCCGGTGTTCGGATGCGGCGATCATCGCCGTGCCGGGGGCGCCGTTGAGCCGGAATCCGGCGCGGTGCACTGCTGTCGTGGCCGCGGCACCGGCCATGCTGAGACCGCCGCTGAATTCGTACAGGCCGGGGAACGTCGGCTGGAATCGCCCGGTGGCCGGGTCGAACCAGTTGTTGAGGTTACGGCCGTGCACCACAGTCCACCCGGTGATGGTGACGTACGTCGACAGGGCCAGGGACTGTGTGGCCGTCTGATACGCCGCGAAACACAGTGTCTGCGGAGACGGATACCAGCCGGTGATTCCGCCGACGTCGAGGTACGTCAAGGTCAGGTTGGTGTCGAGCATGGATACTGTCATGCCGGGTACCGGCGCGAGGTCGCCGGTGAGGAAGGCATCACGGGCGGCGGTGTCGGGGAAGCGCATGAAGCCGCTGGACACCAACTCGTTCATGGCGTCCGGTGTCAGCGGGTCTACTTCAGCCCAGTCTTTGATGGCCATCAGAAACCGCCTAGGTATCGGACGGTGAACAGATTGGGTGACCCGGCATCTGACGGGGTGGCGAAGTTCGATGTTGTTCCGTTACGCACCCACAGCCCCAGAGAGTGGGTCGGCTGCATCGCGACAATGACCGGTGTGATCATCTGATAGGCGGGTGGGTGTCCGGCGACGTAGTACGGATTCGACGCCATCGTCCAATCGATAAAGTTCGGTGTGCCGGTGTTCAGCATCACCCCGACTTGTTTATCAGCGGCACCGGACCAGGGCATCGAGACACCGCCGGTGACTTCGAACCAGCCGGCGATACCGGTTTGGAATATGCCGCTCGATGGGTTGAACCATCCGTTGACGTTGCGGGTGCCGAGGAGGTTGGTGTTCCATCCGGTGATGGTGCCGGATGAGCTGGCGGGGACGTTCTGCCCGACGGTGCTGGCATAGGAGAACATGACCTGTGATGCGGCTGGTTGCCAGCGTGCCCCGTTCTGGACAATCCAGCGGGATGCTGCGCCGTCGTCGGTGGTGGTTGACAGGGTGCCCGCGGTCGGGGCGAGGCTGCCGGTGAGGAGCGCCGTCCGGGCGGCGGCATTCGCGAAACGCATATTCGATGCCGCTACGAGGGCGTCCATGTCTTCGGGGTAGAACACTTCCCCGTTGCTGAATTTTTTGAGCGGCACGTCACACCACCTTCGCGGGGTCGGCCAGGTCGAGAGAACTGCGGTAGTGGCGTCCGGTGAATGCATGATTGATCTGCGCCACCACTTTGACGTCCCCGAAGAAATCGACAACGGCGGGTGCCCGGACACCCACGTCCAGGGTGTCGCCTGGCCCCTCGCGCCAGCCCAGCCGTGATTGGCCCAGCCGGAATGTCGGGCCCAGACGTCCGGCCTCCAACGCCCGTTGGCCGATACCGCCGATGAACGTGTCGAAATCCTGCACGACGTCGACGGTCTTGACCTTCTCCGGCGGGGTCGAGAAGAACGGCTTAGGAGCGTCCGAGTAGAAGTCGGCGGCGCCAGTCCATTCGGCAGCTGGCGGCAGAATCAGCGGGGGTGGTGGGGTGCCCTGGAAGGTCACCGCCGGAACGATGGTCAGGCCAGGATTCGGCGCATGGGTGTTCGCGGACCTGACCGGGAAGTGGGTGAGGGTAGTGAATTGGCGAGCCAGGTCGAGCAAGGTCGATTCACCAGGCGCCGTCGACGGCGCCTTGACCGTGTCGAGATAGGCCAGGTGGATGGTCCGGCACAGTGATGTGTCGACGGCGAAGAACCGCTTCAGCCGGGTGAGGGCACCCTCTTCCGGCAGGGTGCCGGCCCAGGTCGCGGTGGTCTCGAGCATCGTCGACGCCACACCCACCAGCGGGTAGGTCGTCTTCTTGATCCAGAACGGGCCTTCCGCGGTCACCGACGATTCGACTCGAGCGACGGTGCCTTGCGCCACGATCGCCCCGGCGTACCGCAACTCCCAATGGGTGCCGCTGTACATCTCATGCTGCCGCGCGTACGCCTCCACCAGATCGCCGGGGCCAGCATTGATCCGCTCGGCGAACCTGGCGGTACCGGTGAGCGGATCGATGGAGAGTTCGTTGTCCTGGCCAGGGTTATAGCCGTCGGTGAGTTCGATCGACGACATGCCCGGCACCGGCTCCAGGCTCGACAGGTCGTTACCGAGTCGGGATTTCCCGACGATCAGGGTCGCGCCGATCACCGACCCGGGCACGACACGCAAGAATTCCAGGAGTTTCGGATCGTAGGTCATGTCAGGTTCCCGCGACATTCATGGTAATCGGGCGGCCCAGCTGGGTCGACACCTCATTGAAGGCACCGGAAACGGCGTCCACCAATCCACGTTTGTCGATGACAACGCCGGTGTTCACCACGACGGTGACCGACTCCGCGGTTTTCGGCGGCCCCGCCTTGGCACCTTTCTTCGGCTTCTCGACCTTGATCGGTTTGTTGGTCTCCACTTTCGGAACCCGCGGTGTCACCTTCGCCACGGAAGCGGCGATCTTCTTATTCAGGTCGGCGATCATCTGCAGGATCGACGCCTCCAGGTAGGCCTGTTGGCTGGCGTACCCGGCGGCCAGCGCTTTCGCTGCCGCGATGCCGGTGTCGTACATGTGCCCCGCAACGACCTGGCCCGCCTGCTGCCCGGTCTTGGCGATCGTCCGGTAGTTCTCACTCAGTTCTTTGAGCTGTTCCGCGGACCCGGCCATGAGTGCTTTAGCGGTGTCCATGCCTGCTTTCGGTCCGGCCAACGCCAGTTCCTGCAACACTTCCGGGGCGACACCGCGTGTCGCCAAACCTTTCAACTGGGCGGCGAATTCGGCAGCCTGGGCTACCGCGGCCCGGGACCGTTCCAGCACATCCTCAATCGAGGCGGTGCCAGCGTCCGCAGCGTCGTTGATCAGCCGGAAACTGTTCTCGAACACCCCGGCGACTGACGAGACGACCCCGGCGCGGGCCTGTTGCAGGTCGGCCAGGTGTTCGTTGGTGGCTCTCAGCTTGTCGGCCACCGTGTCGCGTTGGCTGGCCAGGGTGAGTAGTTTCGCGTTGTCGGCCTTGATCCGGTCCAGCAGGGCGTTGCGGGTGGTGGCGCGTTTCTTCCCGGCTGCTGCTTCTTGGCGTTTCCATTCGTCGATGACGGAGATTTTGGTGCCCTTGGCGAACGTCTTTTTGATCGAGGTGGGGAACGCGTCGACGACATCATCCACCAGTTTGGTGACGGTTTTTTTGATGTCGTCGCGGCCGGTTTCCAGGCCCTCGATCAGCCCGGCGACGGACAGTCTCCCCAGACGCAGGAACACTTTCGATGGTGAGGAGATGCCGAGCGCGCCTTTTGCAGCGTTGACGGCATCGGAGACTACTGCGCGAGCTTTGTTGGCGAGTGCGCCGGCCATCTGGGCGACACCGTTGATCATGCCTTGGATGAGGTCGCGGCCGGCACTGATGAGCCAGCTCGCGGCGCCGGAGATGGCGCCTTTGACTTTCCCGCCAAGGCCTTTCACGACGCTGATCACGTTTGATACGCCGGTTGTCACGGCGGATTTGACCGCATTCCAGGCGTCGACTGTCGCAGACTTCGCCGCATTCCAGGCCGACGTTAGGGCGCTGACGACAGCCGCGACGCCGGAACTGACGGCGGATTTCACCCCGTTGATCGCCGAGGAGACGAGGCCTTTCAGCGCATTCCAAGCGTTGGATGTCGCGGATTTGACCGCGTTCCAGGCGTTGGTTGTTGCGGATTTGACGCTCTCCCATCCGGACGCCACAAAGGCGGATACCCCGGAGACGCCGGACATGATGGCTGCTTTGATGGCGTTCCAGGCGGCGACAAGGGCAGCCTTGATCGCGTTCCATGCAGCTATCGCCCCGGCCTTGATCGCGTTCCACACGGCGGCGAGGATGGCGTCCATCGCCTGTCCGAGCACATCGATTTGGGCTTTCAGCAACGTGAAGATGCCGATAACGAATTGCACGGCCCCCGATACGATGGATTTCACACCGTCCCACGCACGGCCCCAGTCGCCGGTGAGCACACCGATGATGACGTCGAACACACCTTTGATGATGTTGAAGGCGCCCTGCAGGGTGGAAACGACAGCCGCGAAAGCAGTCGACAGGTAGGCGAGGATGTTGGCGCCGAAGTTCTGCCAGATCGTCAGGATGACGGTGACGACCGCGGACACGACAGCGCGGACAGCCTCGAATGCCTGCCCGACAATCGTGCCGAGCGTGCCGAGGATCGCCTGGATTTGCGGCAGCGCTTTCGAGAATGCGCCGCTCAGCGTTTCCCCGACTTGCGAGAAGACCGGCATCAAATTGTTGAACGCGTCGGTGAATGCGGGCATCAGCGAGGCTAGCCCGGTTTTGGCGTTCTCGATGATGCTGCCGACCGCATCGGATTTGGCGAGTTCCGCAAAGCTGGATTTGATGCTCGCGAACGTTCCGCTGAGTCCGCCGACCTTGCCCTCTGCGCCGGTGAACTGATCGAACAGTGTCTTGACCGGCGACGCATCGAACGCAGTCTTGAGCGCGCCTCCGGCCTTCTTGAATGAGTCGGTGATGGCGGGCCCATGGTTGGACCAGAAATCTTTGACGCCCGGGATCAGCTTGTCGTTGATCCATGCGCCACCTTTGGTGAGCGCGGTCAGGAATGGGCCGCCGATCGCCGCGGCAACATTGTTGAATTGTGCCTTGAGCTTGTCCATTTGAACGGCGTAGCCGCCCTGTTCCCGTTCGGCCGCACCAACTTTGTTGGCCAACGAGTCCATCATGATGGCGTTGAGCGCTGCCGCTTTGTCCTGATCGGTGAGGGCCTTGGCGTTCTTTTTCCCGGACAGTTCCATAGCTTTCTGCTGCAGCGATGCCGCGGACAGCGTAGGAATCAGTCTCTGAATCGGATCGTATTCGCCGATCAGTGCGCTCTTGACGGCCTCCAGGGAATCGGCTACGGGGATGTCGCCGAATGCCGCCATGTTCGCGGCCATCGTCGTCCAGTTCTTTGACATGTCGGCAGCCTTTTGGCTGCCGATCCCGACGCCGGTAAAGAACCCACCGAAAACCTTAGTGGCGTTGAGTGCCTCTGACTGCGACAGGCCGAGGGTGGTCGCGGCTGTTTCCGACCATTTGAGCATGTCGCCGGACGCGTCCCGGAAAATCGATTTGGTGGTGCCGATCGCTGCCGTCAGCGATGCCGATTCGTCGATGATCTTCTTGAATCCTTCAACGAGGCCGGCCGCGGCGATGGCGGTGCCCATGGTCGCGAACCCGGCGGCGATGCCCCGCCCGACCCCGCCGAGTTTCTTCCCCATCCCCGTTGCGGATTCGGAAACCTGCTGCATTCCTTGGACGGCGGGCCGGGCGTTCGCGAGAATCGAGATGGTGATGGGTCCGGCCATGCCCCTGCCCCCTCTATTTCACTCTCAAACCTTTGACCCGGACAGCGGTCTTGTAGAAGGCGTCGGCCTCGATCATGGATAGATCGTCGTAAATGGCAGGGCTGAAGCCGGTGACTACGCACCACTCAGCGAGGTCACCGGCCTCAGCCCGGGCTCTTTTCCCGCCCCGGTCGCGTCCCCATCGAACGGGCGCTCGGTGAAATAGTGCATGACGTCGCCGAGCGTGAAATCATCCAGCTGGTCATCGCTGAAGTCCGGGTCGGCGCGGCGTTCGAACAGCCAGACCAGCGCCCACAGACACGCCTCCAGTTTGGTTTCGTCGGCGAAGTCCTGCACCAGGGAGATCCCGAATTTCTCTTTGACGGTGCGCAGTTCCCGCCGGCTGATCGACTGGATGGCCTCTTCCTGGGTGAGTTCGGAGCGGGGCTGGTATTCGATCATGTCAGTCCTTTGTCGCGGATGAGCCGGTCGATGTCGGCGGTCAGCATCGGCACGACCCGGGGCGAGATGTCAGCATCAGCGCGTTGCATGAAATGCTGGGCGGGAATCCCCCGGGCCGGGGAACCGAAGTTGATGACTCCCGCGTATTCGCTGGTCGGGCCGCGCCCCGCGGACACCACAGCTTTGTTTTTGGCGCGGTTCCCGCGGATGGACCCGGCCAGGGCACCGGACCGTTTCGGGGCGTGGCCGGCGGCAGCTTGGGCGCCCAGGTCGGCGATTTTCGCCATAGCCGTTTTCAAATCTTCCATGTCGATACCCAGGTTTTTCAGGTCACGGGTGAGCTGCGCCAGTCCGGTGACTTTGATCGTCATAGCAGAGGCCCTGTCAGGCGCCGGTGGTGACGCGTGTCGGCTTAGCCGTCAGCGCCCATGTGCATTCGAAAGTAAATTTCGCTGTCGAGCTGGCGTCGGCCTCACCACCGAGGATGGTGCCGTCGGGCTCGCTGATGATCGCAGTCATAGCAAAATGGGGTTCTGCAACGGTGGGAACATCATTGCCGTACGGGCACATGGTGACGTCGAGTTCGTTACCGGCATTGGTCCACACTTCATCCCACAGGCTGGCGCTAGCGGCGTCCTGCACGGCCGTGAACTCTAAGGCGTAGTCCCGCCCGCCACCGGCCGCAGCACTTGCAAAGCTCACGAAATCCGAGTCGGTTTCTCCGGAGGTGACTTCCGCCCGGGACAGGTCGGCGTTGTATTCCACCGGGGGGGTGCCCATCTGGATCTTCATTTTGCGTGTACCGATGGCGGCCATGATGTCAAGTCCTCTCTTACAGGTGGAAACTCTTCTCCAGATGGACGACGGATGACAGGAATTCGACGGTGCTGTCTTCCACCGACTGCGCGCCCGGAGCGTCGGCATCCGCCAGCGCCCAATCAGCGGAATTGCGGAGCACCTCTTCCAGCAGGGTTTCGAGCCGGTCGCGGGCATCCGGCCCCATCTCGACCAACACCGTCACGGTGGTGCTGAGTAGATAGCTACCGAACGCGATACCGGCGGTCACGTACGGGCCGGCCCGCGGCGGGCCCACCAGGATGCACGGGGGTTCCGCCCGGACCTGCCAGTCGTCCATCACCGGTACCCCGACGACAGCCAGGTCAGCAATCAGCGTGTCCCGCAAGCCCTTGATCGTGCCCACCGACATTCACCCCCGAGTCAGACCAGCTGGTAGGCGGAGATCAGACGCTGTTCGAGCTCGGACAACGCGTCGTGGTAGCTGCGGGATCCGCCCCCGGCTGCCTTGAATTTCAGGCCTTCCGGGTTGTTGTACAGGCGGCCGGCAGCGGAACAGGCGACGATGCGGATCTCATCGGGAATCGGGTCATAGCCGTGGTCGACGTCGGCGGCGATCCGGCACCGGATGTGCGGCCAGCACGTGCGGGCGACCAGGAGGCCGCTGACGCTCCACGAGTAGTCGATCGGGCCCAGCAGCACACCGTCACAGGTCACGGTGTTGACCGCGTTGAGATGCATGGTCGGCAGCTTCAGCACGACCCCGCCATTGCAGTCCATGGTCAGGGTCTCGGTCGTGCGGCTGAGTCCCCATCCGCAGATGGCGCGGATGAGGCCGGAGGCGCCCTGGACCGCCAGGGTGGCGGAATAGCGGTCCAGGTCGCGTTGCAGATACCCGGCCAGTTCGTCGACGGTGATCAACGGGTCCATGGGGTCGCCTCCACTGTCGCAGCGTCGGGGCGTTGTACCAGGGTTCCGGCGCCGGGGCGGGTGACGGTGGCGGTTCCGGGTGCGGCGGGCCGCTGCACGAGGCCCATGCTGGGCCGGGTGATGGTCGAGGTCGGCCGCGTGCTGGACACCAACAACAGCAGCAGCATGGCCCCGCCCCCTTTCCGGTGTTACGGCGCCACTCTCAGCCAGACAGCAGGCGGAGTCCCGGATCCTCCGGCTAACCCGGCGCCGGTCGGTGGTAACGCTGTCAACCCGACCTGCGTCAGGGTGTAGCAGCCCGGTGGCTGCGTGCCGCTGTTCGGCGCCGAGGCTCCCGAGACAACCAGCTGGACAGCTTGAGGAACACAGGCACAGCTGAATGAACCGCCTTCTTTGTTCCACGTGGCAGGCCAGTACAGCCCGGCTGTCAGAGGTAGCGACACGGCGATTTCTTTGACGCCGACAGAGTCGTTAGGGACGGTGCCCGCATCGATGAGAAGCGCGCCGGGTTGCCCCGTTGAGTCTGATGCGTACAGTCCGAGTCGGGTAAAGGTGCCTGCCGTCGCTGAGGCGGTGCTGACGTAGATGGCGATCCGGTCGATGGTGAGATTCTGGGGAATGACCATCGGTATGAGCGTCAAACGCGCGGCTGTCGCACCTGCCGCTGACATGGCGTTGGTGCCGACTAGCCGCGGATCGTAGTAGTAGCCCGGCCGCCAATAGACGTATGGCGATTTGAGTAGCAGGGAACTGACGGGTGGTGCCGGGTCGCCTTTCTCCCCCGGCGGGCCGGGAGGTCCTTGCGGGCCGGCAGAACCATGCATCGTGTGGAAGATCGTAATCCGCTGATTGTGTTTGCCAATCACGGTGCTCTCTATATGCGCTACCGGCACCTCAACATATTCATCTGCCGGATAATCGAGGGCATCCGCGGTGACCCTGAACTGCGCGTAGGCACTCGCATCGGTCTTGTCATGCACGGTGAGGATGTCGCCGGTGGTGATGCTCCGCAGCAGCGGGGCGATCACATCCCCGTCAGCATCCTGGTAGGCGAGATACAACCGGGTCGCCGTCGACGGGGTATCGGTGTTAGAGAGCGCTTTGCCGTCGGGTGCTGGCGGTGTCGCTGCCGTACTCAGCAGGTAGGGGTACGCGGATGCAGACGCGCCCGGGGGGCCCTGGGCGCCCTGCCGGACACCACTGGCGAATGACGTCCTCACGTGGCCACTCCTATCCACAGCAGGCAGACACCGTCCCCGGCGGTCGTCGCGTCCAGGTACACCGCGGCGGGGTCGGTGACATCGACGCTGACCGCATCCCCGGCAGCCAGCTCAAACCCGGTCCCGGGGGTGGGCCCGCCGATATAGACGAGATCTTGGTTGTCGAGAAGCGCCCGGATGGTCACGCCGAGGATGCCCGGATGACTGGGGAGTGGGACCGGGGTGCCGGGGGTGGTGACGGTGGCGCGGTCACTGCCGGCGGTAGCGCCGCTGACCAGGGTGGTAGGCAACGGCGCCCATTCCTGCACGTCGGTGAGGACACCATCCGGCCCGTAGCCGATTTTGACGCGCTGCACTTTGACGCCGTCGACGTCATCGGCGGCGATGAGTTCGCCGCCGGACATCGGATTGATGGTGACGTGGTCAGTCATGGGAGGCGCTTATCCGGATTTGCGGGCCCGATTGGAAACGGGCTCATGCTCGTGTTCACCGGTGGTCGTCCCCGTGGTCGTCGTGGTGGTGGTGGGTTCGTCGTCGCTGGTTTCTTCCACATGGACGGTGCCGATGCGCTTGGCGTGCGGCACCTTCTTGGCGTCTTCCTCGGTGAGCTGCACGGTAGTGACCATGCCGTTCTTTTCGGTGATCTCGTATTCGCCTAGCTCTGGCATTGCTCTGCGCCTTTCCGTTGAGGGGAGGGGAGCGCCCTGCCCCGTTGACACCGCACAGGACGCTCCCCGGCATGGGTGTACCGCACCATTCACACAAGCGCTATCTTGCAGAATGCGGCCGGACGGAGTACGCCGAATCCGGCCCGTTGCTCGGCGAGGATAGCCACCAAATTTCTGATGAAGTAATCCTGGTGCGAGTCACTGGCCTGTATCGATGCCTGTTCGCGGTCCCAGATGATGCCCATCCGCCAGTCGGCGACCCATCCGGTACCGGCCGCAACGGCTTCGGATTCGACGACTGGCAGACCCCACAGCGTGTTCGGTGCCTGTGCGAACGGGCCCCCACCGTAGAACTGTTTGTTGGTGTCCCGGGTCAGCTCGATGTTCTCCCAATCGATGGGATTGAATACAAAGGCGGTGGGGATAGCGCGCCCACCAACCCGAACCTTACGGCGCGCACGCCGAGTCACCGTGAACACATCCTCATTGGTGACCGGCGCAACCTGAGTCTGTACACCGCTCGTTAGATTCAGACCCAGGAAATTCTCCCCGGTTCCGCTACCGGTGATCAGCTGGTCTTCGAATTCCTCCTCCAGTCCATATCGGAGGAAGGTGTCGATCAATGTCCGGACCTGTGCTGCATCGGACAGGGACCGTTTCGTAGCAGGGATCCAATGCGCAATCGTTTTGACCGTCGTCGATGCCTTCTCGAAGACCATCCCGCTTTCCGGCTTGACACCGGCGTCCACCACCGTCGCCGTTCCACCGGTACCCGAACCGACAGGCAGCGTCGAAATGGCCTCCGGCACCGGCGCGGCATTGTTCGTCGACGACAACACCCGCACGTATTCAATGCTGTCACTCGTCGTCGCACCCGCCGAGAACAATTGCCGGATCGTCAGAGGCCGCGCCATAAACGGATCCGCCGCGTTGACCAGGCCGTACGGTTGCGGCGCCACCAGCGCCCCGGCAGAACTGTCCGACAGGCCGGTGATCAATGTCTTAACCCCGAACGGCGCTGAACTGATCCGGGACTTCTCCCCGAAACGGCCGTCCGGCGCTTGCGCCAACATCGCCTTATATTCGTGGCTGTCGACGTAGGCCTGCCCGACTGTCATATTCTTCGCACCGGGCCGAAACAGCGATGGCGTATCCCGCTGCCGGTCATCGTCGGGCGGAGTCTCCACACCGTGACCCAGGTCGGCCAACATCTTCAAAGCAGCGCCAGCCTCTTCGGCCTGTTTCTGCAAGACATCGGCCTTGGTCAGATGCTCCGTGACCTTGCCGCGCTCCTCACCGGTCAAGTCCCGGTCTTCCCTCTCGGCTACTTCGGCGATCGCCTCCGCGGCCTTGATCTCGATCAGGATGGCTTCCCGCGTGCTACGCCTCATAGCCGTCCCCTCCCCCTTTGGTTAGTCACTGATCTGCCGTAAAGCGATCGCTCGCCGCACCGCACTTCTGAACGGGTGATCGGATTTCCCGCCACTACTGGCGCCGGACTCATCGGATTCCTCGGCCTCGTCGGATTCGTCGGCGGCCAGGGACGCCAGCACCTCACTCAGCAAATCCGACGCCTGCCGGATCCGGTCGGTGTTCTCCTGCCCCAGCGTCTCGTCTGCTTTCAGCCGCATTGCTTTCGCCGCCAGCAGCTCGGTCAGTTCGTTGGCGCCGATCTGGGTGGGGCTGACCTCATACAGCTTGAGCTTGCGCAGCTCCCACACTTCCTTCCCGTCGACTTTCCCCCACCCCGAATCCAACTCGTCATAGGCGTAGGAGAATTGCGTGACCCGGCGGGCTTTCATCAGCCGCAACGCCTGCCGCGCGACCGGAGATGCGTCGTCGCCGGTGTCGAGCCGACCATGCACCCACAACCCGCCACCCTTGCGGACCGCCGGATCAACCCAATCCGGCAGGTCGCTGCTGCCCGGCCCGATTTCCCGGATGTCGAGGACTTCGCCGATGTTGTACGTCGGGTCGTCCATCCGATGTGACCACAGCACGGGCAGCGTGTTCGGTGACGCTTTCCACGCGGCGATGGATTCGCTGAACGCGCCATGCCGGACGACGTCACCCCAGCTGTCGACATTGCCGAACACCGATACGATGGCCTCGAATTCGCCGGCCGCACCGACATCCGCACCGTCAGCTCTCAGGTGGGCCGGTGCGCTTTTCACTTTCACAATGCCCCCTCATGGCCGATCCGGATGGGCGGATGATGTGCTCTGCCGTTCGCTTTGGGGTTGCCCTCGTGGCTGGGGTTGTCCGGTGCCGTGTCATTCGGCGCGGCCAGACCCCCCGTGATGACGTTCAGCGGCACCACCAGTTCATCGGCGCCGTCGATGGCGGACAAATTCAACTTGGCTCGTGCCTCGTTCCGCAGCATCCACGGCGCGCCGACAGCAGATTGCAGTGCCGAGGTCTGTTCGGCGAAACTGCCTTGCAGCTTCTCCGACAAATTGAATTCGATGTATACGGACCCGTCGCGGCTGGTGGCGTCGATGTCGTTGAGGACTTGGTTTTCCAGGTCCTGGGCGATCTGCTGGAGATACGGCGCCAGGGTGTCTTGATACAGCATCTTGTGGAGTTCTTGCATCGATGAGAAGTTGGTGCCTTCGGTCATCCCTACCATCGATGGTGATACATGAAAGGCGACGGCTACTTCTTCCCTGGTGAGGCGGCGCGACTCGACATACTGCGCGTCCTTCGGAGATACGCCAGATGCGGTAAATTCCATGCCGTCCTCAAGGATCGGTGTCCCGCCGGACTGCGGTCCGTCGCCGGTGTATTGGGCCTGCCACGAAGCGGCGAACCGCTCCCGGGCCGGGTCGGACCAACGCGGCGAATCCTTCGGCCTGCGCAGATAACCAGCGACCCGGGCGCCATTGCGCCACAGCTGTTCCCGGTACAGGGTGGCGGCGTGCTCTTCGGCGAGGATCTGCCGCAGCGTCTCGATCGGGCTGGCGCCCTGGCGCATGTCGTCGCTGTAGCCGTGGATATGAACGATGTCGTCGGCGTCGATGGTGATTTCGCCGAGCTCGCCGCGGATCCGGTACCGGTCCGCGTCGGCCCACGACGACCCGAGCGGATGGACGTAGGCCGGGCTGATCGGCGCCAGCCCAATCTCACCGCCGGTCAGTTTCTGCTTCAACAGATAGGCATCGTCGTAAATACACAGGTCGTGCATGATGCCGCTCAGCAGCCGGTATTTCGTCAGCTTGGTTTCCGGCATCGGGCGGTTCAGCATCCGCGCCACCGGGTGATCCTTGAGTTTGGTGCGGTCGGTGTCCGACACCCGCTGGTAGACGTCGATGCCGAGCTGTGCCACATTCCTCGCCAGGAACCCCACGACGGTCCGCAGCTGTGGTTGAGCCCGCCAGATCTGCTGATACGTCATCGACAGATCCGGCCGCAGCATCACCGACGTGGCCGGATTCCAGCCCCACCAGGGGCCCCCACCGGTGTCGGCACGATTGATGGCGGTGATCTGCCCGGACGTGACCACAAACGCCATGACCCCACCCGCCTCCTGCTATAGCTGCACTTGGATGAACGACACCCGGGACCGTTCCACGATCACTTCGCCGTCGACGGCGAGCGGCTCACTACCCGGCTCGATCAGCTGGGCGTCTCGCAGCGTCAGCAGCGGCCCGCGACGGCTGAAGAGGATGCCATTGAAGGCGCGACCGTCGTCGAGGTTCACCAGCACGCGTTTACAGATAGGCCAGCGTCGCCACCCCACAGCAGCCCCGCCTTTCAGATGACGATCAGTGAATGGTTCTCGTAGGCGGAGCCGAGAAGGTCGGTGTCGGTCGCGGCGCGCCAGGCGTTCGCTGCCATCACCGCGGTAGGAACCGCGTCGATCCGGGACCGGGACTCGCCGCGTTCGGGTTTGTCGGGCCGGCACAGATTGGCGTCATACGGTGCCCGGCGGACCTCGCATGAGTCGAAACAGAATTTCGCCACCGGGTTGCCGTGATGGTGAAATCGTTTTGCGCGGACCATTGCCATGACGGAGTCCATGCCCGGCGACATCCGATCGTAGGTGTTGCGATAGGCGGTTACTGCGCCGTCGAGTCCGTCGAGTCCACATGCTGCCGCGACCCGGTTGATGATCGGCCACATCGACCATTCGTCAGCGTCGAACGCAGCAACCCGGAATTGACTACCATCGATAGCGATGTCGGCCGCCACCCGGTCATAGTCGATAACGCTGCCCTCCGTCACCGTGAGCCATTGCTGTGCAGCCCACCGGGAGAACGCGCCGTCATGGTATTTGTCGAGCTTCTCCAGACCCGATTCCGGTAGCCAGAATCGCCACAGCACATCGACCGGATCGTCATCGCCGGGGCCGGTGGGCACCAGCAGGCACCACGCGGTGAGGTCGAACTTCGCGGCCAGGTCGAGGCCTCCGTAGGCGGTGCGGCCGGCGAGCTCGCGTCGGCCGTCGACGGGGTTGAGCCACAGATTCCCGGTCGACGCGTGCCACACATGCATCGGCATCCACCGGTGCGACTGGGAGACCCACTGGTTCAACCGGAACTGCCGGAAGGCATTCTCTTTCGCCGGATCATTCCGCGCCTCCAGTGCCTCGTCGCGCAGCGCCTGAATCGACAGGAAGCTACCCAACGCGGGGTTGGCGTGATACCAGTTCCTCTCATCCCAGGGGTCGGCGTCACGCGGGGTAGTCCGGATGTACGTGAGGATGTGCGGGGCCCGGTCTGGATCCTCTGCGACCTTCAGCATTTCTTTGTGCTCGGCGGCGGCGAAGCTCCGCTCATCGGCGCCAGCGGTAGTGGCAGCGATCATGAGCGGCTGCAACCGGGTGCCCATGGCGGTGCGCATCGCCGTCCACAACGCGCCATCCTTCTGCGTAATCAATTCATCGACGACAATGCCGTGCGGGTTATGGCCCAGGTTTCCGGCAGCGTCTGCCGCGACTATCTCAAACCAGGAACCCATTTTTTCGTCGACAATGCGCTTTGCCTGTGCGTAGATCTTCAGCCGGCTGGACAGCACCGGAGAGAGTTTGACCATGCGTTCCGCGACGTCGAAAACCTTGCGCGCTTGGTCACGGTCCAGGGCGCAGGAATAGATCTCCGCGCCAGCCTCGTCATCCCCGACGCACAGATAGAGACCTATACCTGCCAGGAGTTCCGACTTCCCGTTCTTGCGTCCGAGTTCGATGAACAGGATGCGGTAGCGGCGCACATACGTCTGATGCTCGCCATCCCATCGCACCGTTCCGAACGCGGGGCCGATGATGTCATCGACCTGCCAGTCCGCCAGTTCAAACGGCTTCCGGGCGTAGATCCCTTTCGTGTGCAGCAGGACCTCGCGAAAGAAACCGGTGACCTTCACCACCCGCGGTAGACACCAGTGTTCGCCCCGCTCATCGCACCGGATGTCGTCGAATGTGTAGCCGCAGACTGGGACGCTAGGCGTTGAGGTATCGCGTTGTCGGTGCGGCATGACTCGCCTGGCCCTTGTGTATCTCACTGCGCGCGGACGGAGTGAAGCCGAACTCCGACGCGAATTGTTTCACTTGCGCCGCAGCGTCGCGCTGGATCCGGAATGCGGGATTGGTGATCGTCGTATTCAGGGCGCCGGGCACCAGCAGCGACCCGGCGGCGAGTAGCGCCGATGCACGGCGATGTGTGACCACCGCTTCGCAGTAGCAGCGCAGTGCGTCCCGGTCGGCGGGTGTGGCAATGCCCATGACGATCAACTGCGACAGGGTGTAGTCCCACACCTGCCGTACGTCATCGGACGCGTCATCCGGGCAGACCGGCGGGCCGGATGACGGCATCGGCTCGTCGTGGTTGATCCGGCCAGGTCGATCGCCGTGCAGTAGCCGCAAGGCCGTTGGTTTCGGTGTGATGCCGCGTTTCCCCATGACTTCTCCCGGTGTGCTGTGTGTGTTCGATGTGTGTCAGTGGTGACGGTTCCGCGGCCCGGTCCGGTCGTGTCGCCTAGGTGGGCGTCCGTCGTATCGGTCACCCATGGACGGCACCCCTCCCGGACGGCTGTGCCGGTGTGCCCGTTCGGACCGGTGCGGGTTACCGGAATGTTGATCAACAATGAGGGCTTCCAGCCACCCAGCCAGGGAGTAACCCGCATGACCAGCACGCCACCCGTCCCGCCGAAAGCCCCGGCGCTCAATCTCGCGCTACTCGCCAGCCGCGCCGCAGTCGTCAAGGAACTACCGAAACCGACCCGTAGGCCGGGCGGGACAGCGGCGCTCAGCGCCCTGGTTGAGCGGTCCTACCGCGAAAGAATGGTTTTCGAACTGCCGGCCGTCACCGTCCCCGACGGCAGCGACCCGGCCAAAGTCACCGCCACCCTCGTGGCCGCGGTACGCCGCGCTGCCGCCCTCGTCCAGCTCGGCGTATCCGTACGCTCGCAGCTCACCGACCGGGGTGTCGTGGTGACATTCCAAGGCAAGCGACGGAGCATGAACACATGATCCAGACACCCGGCACCCCACCCACCGACGACGACATCATCGGCCAGCAGCTCGCAGCGGTAGTAGACACGCTCCGCGCTGGCGGCGAACACGGCAAAGCGGATGCGGTGCAAGCATCCGCGGCCTACCTGCAAGACGCCATCCGGGCACCATCGGTCATGCTGTACGACCGGCTGACGGACCTCCGCGACAATGCCGCCATCATCATGATGATCATTGAAGAGATGGCCTACCAGTCACCCGACGACACCACCCACCACTAACCGATCTCTGCAGAAACTGAACGGCCCCGGCGCGCGCACCCAGCGACCGGGGCCGTTCAGCATCACCGCGGCAACTCCCCCACCCCTCATCATCCGCCATCCCCGCCCCGGCACAGGCACCTATCGTGAGACCGACACACCCCACGACAGGAGACCCTGACATGAACCGACTCGAAGAGGCCCTGGCTGTTGCCGCCGACAACCTGCGCGCGGCCGGCGACCACGAGAAAGCCGACGCACTCCAGGCCGCAGCAGCACACCTGGAAGACGCCATCAACGGCAGCTCACCGGACCTGTACGACGACCTGCATATCCTCCGCAGCACCGCGAACACCATCATGCGGATCATCACCGAGACGCCACTCGCACCACCCGCCGACGACGGCTACACCAAGGTGGCGACAGTGTCCCGCAGCGAAGCACAACGCCGCGCCAACCACTCCCGCGGCACCACCTAGGCGGCATCGACCGGGACCCCGTCAACCCGGTACCGGCAGACACGACACCACGGCGGCTTATGGTCCCGGTGCTGCACATACCGGTGCGGCCCCGGGCAGTTCCTCCGCAGTAGATCTTGCAGACGCCGCCTCGCCGCGTCGGCCTCCCTGGCAGTCATAGCGATGACCACATGAGGATCATCCAGCGGATGGGATCCATCTCCCATGGCAAGACCTCCTAAGGCAACGGATGTCCGCCGCAGTCGGCACAGCCCGTACACCATGCCACTCCGTCACCGGGTGCGTCAGGGAGGATCTCTATCATCGGCCGGATCGTCGTCCCCATAGTCCACCGGCTATAGGCGATCCCATCGACCACCAGCCCCTCTCGCGGCTGGTAGAACGCCACACCGACCGCCCAATCCACGTCGTACACCAGATCATCAGACACGACACCTGTCATACCGCACGGGGGATCGACCATTGCCGCGCCACCCGGGGATGGTCACCCGGACGAGTGCTCGGATGTGGGTTCCGGACGCGGGATCCAGGTCATGAGGCGGCGGATCCTCTCCGCGATCACCCTGCCCTCACGCCCGACCCGCGGATGATCGATGTTCGACTCTCTCCTGTTGCAGCAATAACACAGCCGAGCACCTGGATTCCATCGAGTGCCCATGTCACTTCTCGGTGGCGGGGCGGATCATCTCCAGAATCATCGACATGGCCTGATGTTCGCTGAATCCGGCATCCACTGCTGACTGATACAACTCGTGAAGCTGGGTCATACCCGCGGCGAGCTCTGTCAACGCCGCGTTCGGATCGATGTCCGGCAATGGTTTGTCCTCATTGGCCATCTGAGTGGACCTTCTCTAGCACACAATGTTTCATTTCGCAAGCTTTCCAAAAAAGTCGATCGTGGGTGAGAGCGGT
>Ga0247789_1000020_pt1 | contig 25114 bp, 20 predicted proteins | sample UWRJS220509R4_FD_179919 | JGI IMG/M metagenome (GOLD analysis project Ga0247789, IMG submission 179919) | Soil microbial communities from Arlington Agricultural Research Station in Wisconsin, United States - UWRJ-S220-509R-4 | ecosystem: Environmental > Terrestrial > Soil > Agricultural land...
TACCGCGACCCCGACGAGGAGCCGGACGGCCTTGCCGACCTGATCATCGCCAAGCATAGGAACGGCCCGATCGGGACCAGGAAGCTGGTCTTCCTCGACCGCTTCCCGAAATTCGCCGACCACGCCCACCAGGAACCGCCGATCGCCCAACCCGCCGGCGAAGCCCCGCCCTTCGAGGACGCCGCGGCGGCGGGGCCTGACTTCTGATGCCGGCGATCGCGCGCTCGGAGCCCTTCCGCCAGCAGGCCTGCCCGCTCGGCGTCTGCGACGGCTCCGGTTGGATCCTCGGGCCCGAAGACGTGGCGCGGCCGTGCGAGTGCCGGGCGGAGCGGCTCAACCGCGGCCGCGGCCGCGGCGTCGCCTCCGCGATCCCCGCTCGCTACCGGGGCGTCTCCTTCGACCGCCCTCCGGTCTCGGACATGGCGCGGGACATGGCCTCGCGGCACGTGGTCCAGGCCGCGCGCGACTACGTCGAGAACCTCGACGCGAACCTCGTCGCCGGACGCGGTGTCTGGTTCATGGGCGACACTGGCACCGGCAAGACGACGCTGGGGATGCTGATCGCGAGCGAGGCGCTCAAGGCCGGCAAGACGGTCGGCGTCTACTTCACGCCGAAGCTGCTGACCCGGATCCGCCAGACCTACCAAGAAACCGAGAACGAGAACGCCTACACCCAGTTCTTCGAGCGCGTCACCTCGGTCGACCTCCTCTACATCGACGACCTCGGCTCCGAGCGCCACACCGACTGGGTCGTCGAGCAGCTCTACGCGGTGGTCAACGAGCGCTACGAGAACCAGCGCTCGATGCTCGTCACCAGCAACGCCGGCGGCGACGTCGACAGGGGCCAGAAGCAGCTCGAGGACCAGATCGGCCGGCGCACGGTCTCCCGCCTGATCGAGATCTGCGGCGACCCCCTGCCCCTGTTCGGCGCCGACCATCGCTACCGGGCCCGCGCCGCCAGCTGAACCCGTCACAATCCCCCGCGGCATGCCAGGCGTGGTCATAGTCGGGGCCCAGTGGGGCGACGAGGGAAAGGGCAAGGTCGTCGACCTGCTCGCCGAGCGGGCGAGCACGATCGTGCGCTTCCAGGGCGGCAACAACGCCGGCCACACGATCGTCCGCGGCGGCGAGGAATTCAAGTTCCACCTGATCCCCTCGGGGATCCTCCACGCGGAGAAGACCTGCGTGATCGGCAACGGCGTCGTCGTCGACCCGCGGGTTCTGCTGGGGGAGATCGACGAGCTGAAACGGAGCGGGGTCAGCGTCGGCAACCTGCGGATCTCCGCCAACGCGCACCTGATCATGCCCTACCACGTGCTGCTCGACACGGCGGGCGAGACGAGGCTCGGGAAGCTCTCGATCGGCACCACCCGGCGCGGGATCGGGCCCTGCTACGCCGACAAGGCGCTGCGGCTGGGGATCCGGGTCCAGGACCTGCTCGACGAGAAGATCCTGCGGACGAAGATCCGCGCGGCGCTGGATCCGAAGCAGCAGGCTCTGCGCGAGCTCTCGGTGCAGCGGCGCAAGCAGCTGAAGGAGGCCGGCGAGGACGCAAAGCCGATCGACCCTGAGACCGGCGTCCCCGATCCCCGCCTCGACCTCCACACGATGGTCGAGGAACACGTCAACTTCGGGCACCGGCTGGAGCCCCACATCGCCGACACCGCACGCCTCTGCTGGGAGGCGCTGGACCGCGAGGAGACGGTGATCTTCGAGGGCGCGCAGGCGACGCTGCTGGACCTCGACCACGGCACCTATCCATTCGTCACCTCGTCCAACCCGGTCGCCGGCGCGGCCTGTGTGGGCGCCGGCGTCGGGCCGAAGGACATCGACGAGGTCTGGGGGATCGCCAAGGCCTACGCGACCCGCGTCGGCGCCGGCCCCTTCCCGACCGAGCTCTTCGACGAGATCGGCGAGCAGATGCTGCAGCGCGGTCACGAGTTCGGGACGACGACCGGCCGGCGGCGGCGCTGCGGCTGGATGGACCTGGTCGCGCTCCGCTACGCGGTCCGCCTCAACCGCATGGACGCGCTGGCGATCACCAAGCTCGACGTGCTCAGCGGCATCGGCCCGCTGCGGGTGGCGGTGCGCTACCGCTCCAAGGAGGGCGCCGTCCTCGACACCTTCCCCTACCACCAGTCGATCCTCCACTCGGCCACGCCGGAGTACGAGGAGCTGCCGGGCTTCGACCTCGACCTCGGCTCGTGCCGCAGCGCCGAGGACCTGCCGCGGGAGGCGCGCGACTACCTCGGCTTCATCGCCGACTTCGTCGGGATCCCCGTCCGCCTCGTCGGCGTCGGTCCCGACCGCGAGCAGGTCATCTGGCTGGGGGAGTGAGTCCGGCTGCGTCCTAACTTCACCGTAAGCGATTGAGGGGTTTCGCGGTGGAGATCATCCAAAGCCCATCCTTTTCGAACTCGACCGGGACGATCCAATCCTTACCGTCGTTCCCGTGGTATTGCGCGTAGCCATGGCCTTCACCGATCCGAAGGCTGACGACCGGACCGTCGCCGAAATTGTTGTGCTTGAAGTCTCCCGAGGCTTGGGGCCCGAAGTAAGCAAGCGCTTGCGGGCAGGTCTTCGCTTTGCCGCTGGAGGCGTTATTGGCATCTTCGGTTATTTCTTTCGCGAAGCGGCGTGAGAAGTAGCCGCAGTCTTTCTTCCAGTCCTTCGCAGCGCGTGCCCGCATCCAGACCTCGATCACCTCCGATGCCTGTTCACGCTGGGCGCGGGTCGCCTCGCGACCGAACGTCTGCACCGCATTGTCTCCCTTCGGAACCAAGAACTCTCGGGTGGGTCCCTTCAGCCACGGATACTGCCGCTCCTCCCTTTCAGCAACCGTCGTCGAATCGCCGCTGCCGCAGCCGGCAAGCGCCAGGCCCATTGCCAGAACGAGTGCGAGCTTCCAATTCCCTCCCATGGCGGGAACTATAGACAAAGCTTCTCTATTAGCGCGGCGTTCTTTTCCATACAGTCTGTTCGTGCCTACCGTAAGGCGCTCGACCATGGTCAACGAGCGGCTGCCGCGAGGTCGACACGGCTTGCCTAGGGAGACGAGACGCCGGGGCAGCCAGTCGAGACCACTTCTCCCGAGCCGGTGACGGTGGCGATCACACGGCACAGTTCTCCAAGCCGTACGCTTCCAGCAACTTGTCGGCATTTTCGAACTGGATGCCACTAACCAGAGCAGTTCCAGGGTCGGCTCGAACTTTGTCCGCGGCTTCTTCCATCGCCTCGACCATCGCTTCGACCTTTTCCTCCTCACCGTCAGGAGCTATCTCACCCAGCTTCTGAGCCGCTTCTTCATAGGAAGGGATGCCGGCAAGAATGACCTTCTGCTGCGTGGACTGTGACGGTACTCGGCCTGGATTGACGCCCAACTTTCCCGCCGTTTCTTCCAGGACGGCGAGGCGTTCCTTTTCAGACTTCAAGCAGATTTCGTTGCCTTTCTTGACGAACTGCGCTTTCGTCAAGGACACCTCGTCCTCGCCCCCGCAGCCGAGCAAGCCGACCAGGCCTGCCGCGGCAATCAACCCGGCGATTGATTTCAGAATCCCTCTCCTCACGATTTCTCCCTTAGCTCCTTGATTACACGACTAATATTAACTGATCTTGAGTAGCCGTGGAGCCCAAGAGCAATATCCCCGCATTCCTTGACATGTTCGCAGGGGTACTTTAATTTCAAGGCCCTGGCGCGCCAGGGACGCGTCCGAGCCTGTGACCGAGGGGGAAACGTGAGGGGAGACGAGAGCTACCGCATCGCGGAGACCGGTTCCGCCGCATGGGCCCCTGTATGTCCCGGGATCAGGAAACCCCGCGCTACGCCAGCCTTGTCAAATTAATGGGAGGAATGATGCTCTCTAGAGTCCATAACAAGCTCGGCACGGCCGGCCTGGTCGTGGCGGTCGTGGCGCTCATCGCCGCCTTGACCGGGGCTGCCATCGCAGCGGGCGGCCTCACCTCACAGCAGGAAAAACAAGTAAAAAAAATATCCAAGAAATTCTCCAAGAAATTCTCCAAACAGTTCTCTGAACAATTCGCGACGCCCGGGCCGCCCGGGCCAGCTGGTCCCATTGGTGCACAGGGCCCCAAAGGTGACCCTGGGAAACCCGGAGAACCCGGAGAACCAGGGGAACCAGGGGAACCCGGCGAACCCGGCGAAGCCGGGATGTGCAGCGAAGAAAAACCGGAATGCAAACTTGGCTCCGGCGCAACCTTGGCGGGCACCTGGGAGGCCTCGGGCGGCGAAGACGATGCCGCTTTCGCAGCGATCTCTTTCCCTGTAACCGTCTCTCCGGCGCCGACTGCTCTCTATCCATTCGAATTCGAATTTGCTCCTGGCGTCAAAGTGGGCCAAGAACTCGAAGATGGTTCGGCGACGATCTTTGGACCTCATCCTACGCCTGGGAGCCTCGCTGAGCTCGAAGAAGATGCCGAAGCCTATGAAGAAGCCTGTCCAGGCACTGTGGACGAACCCGAAGCATCTGAGGGCATCCTCTGCATCTACCTGGGAACCAAAACGGGAACTTTGGAATCCCCACTCGAGCTCTCGGCTGAACTAGAAGCCGCTAACGAGTTCGGCATCGTCCTACCTTTCAAAGCAACTAGCGCCAACGCCTCCCAGCGCGGCACTTGGGCGGTAACTGGCTAACCTGCACCGTTCTCATTGATTGAGGCCGCCCCATATGGGGCGGCCTCCTGAGTTCGTGTTGTGAGGTTCTCTCGCGAGATTCTCAGCCCCCTGCTACGTGAAGTGTCCCCGACGGTTCTGTGAGGGTGTAACTACCGCTCCAGACTCCGTGGGCCGGGCAGCCGAAGTTTTCCGAAACCTCCGGGATGATCGCGCTGATGTCGAAGGTAGCCGGGTTGCCCCCTGTGAGGGTCCCGATGCTCGTGTTTTTGGTTTCGTACGTGCAGGTGATGCCAAGGTATTTGATTGTCACTTTTGAGCCGGAGCTAACGACGATGCCCTCATCCGTGCCCGAAGAGTGATGCAGTTCAAGCGTGCCGTTTGCCAGGGTGATCACCGTAGTGGTGCAGCCGCTCCACGTCAGTTTGTCGATATGCCCCGAAACCTTCGAGGTTGTGCTGCCTTCGCTTGTGATTTCGCCTTTGACTGTGCCTCCGCTGCATGTGGCGATCGTCGAGCCCCCGGTAGTTTTCAGGTGGGCGGAGGTGGTCACGCTGGCGTCGAGCACATCGCCGAATTCCTCTATATCGGTGCAGTGGCCTTCGCTCGGTGTTTCTGTGCAGAGAACGGTTGCCGAGGCCGTACAGGCCCCGAGGAACGCAATCAGGATCGCAGCCGCGACGGCGGCGAATCCCAGCATTTTGAAATACTTCATCTGATTCCTCCTTTTGTCCCGGGGCGCACTCGGCGCCGGGTTGCTTGGCCTCTTTCGTACCGCAGAGGCCGTCGAGCGGTCGAGAACCACGAGACCTCGTGAAACACGAAAGACGGCCGCCTCAAATGGGCGGCCGCAGAAGTTCGCAATCGGGGAATTCTCAACCCGCTGCTACCTGTAGTGTGCCGGACGGGGTTGTGAAGGTGTAATCACCTTTCCAAACTAGGTGATCGGGGCAGCCGAGAGGGTTCCCCGGCCCCGGCGGAACAATCGCTTCGATGTCAAGTGTAGCCGGGTTGCCGCCTGTGAGTGTGCCGATGTCCGTGTTGTTAGTTTTGTAGCGACAGCTGACGCCGAGGAATCTAATTGTCACTTCCGAGCCTGAGCTTGTGACTGTGCCGTTGTCGGTTCCGGACTCATGGTGCACTTCCAGCGTGCCGTTTGCAAGGGTGTCGGTTGTGGTGGTGCAGCCGCCCCAAGTCAGTCCGTCCATGTTGCCTTTGACTGTTTCGGTTGTGCTGCCCGCGTTGGTGATTTTGCTTTTGATTGTGCCTTCAGTGCATGTGGAAACCGTGGTCCCGCTTGTGGTTAGAAAGACGAGCGCACCCTGTCCGCTAGCGTCGAGGATCTGGTTGACCCCCTCCTTCCTCGCGCAGTGAGTCCCAGGGGATGGTGTGTTTGTGCAGAGAACGGTTGCCGAGGCCGTGCCGGCCCCGAGGAACGCAATCAGAGCCGCAGCCGCGACGGCGGCGAAACCCAGTGTCTTGAGGTAGTTCATCTGATTCCTCCTTGATTCGGCGCGTGAGGCGCCAGATTGCTTGGCCTCCCTTCTTAACGCAGGGAAAGTTGAGCGCGCAAGCACACCAGAGTTCGTGAAAGACGGGTGCGGCCGGTCGGCCCCCTGCTCAGCAGGGGATGTCGATCACGGTGTCGGCGCGGCGGGCGCGGCCGTTTTGCGCCTCGAGGATGACCGTCGCCCGGGGGGTGTGGGCGCAGAGGTCGCGGCTGTTGACGAGCAGGCCGCGTTTGCCGCCGAAGAAGTTGAGCTCGACTCGGGAGAGGGGCGCGTCGGGTAGCGAAAGGAAGCGGGTGCGAATCCGCGAGCGTTCAGAGCCCTTGCGGCGGATCGAGTCAATGAAGCCGACCTGGATGATCCGAATCCCCGCGCCGCGAACGTCGACGACTATGTCAGGGAGGAGCCTTGCGCCGCCGTTGGAGCGAAAGTAGATCTTGCCGCGCAGGGGCTCGGCCAAGAGCGGCGTACGGGCCTCAACGGTGCCGAGGATTGAGCCCTTGGGGCAGGCGTTGGCGTCGAACTGCACCCGGGTGCAGGGGTTGTTGATGTGGGCGTTGTCGATGAACTGGCTCGAGGGCAGGATCACGGTGGTGCTCTGCATGTTCGCCTGGTTGGGCTTTTGGGTGAGCACCGCCCTCGCTGCCGGGTGCCCGGTGCGCTTGGTGGCACCACGGAAGGCGAGCTTCAGCTTCGGCCGGTAACGAAGCTTGGCGCAGTCGCTGGCCTGGAAGGGCGCGGTCGGTTCAGCCACCTGCCCGTCGGTCGCGGTGAGGGTGACGCGGATCTGCTTGCGCGAGCAATCGGTGGGGTTGAGGAAGAAATTCGCTCGGTCGGCAACGACGTTGATTGCGCGGTAGGCGATCGGTACCCCTTCGAGGATCTGGGGCAGCGGATCGGTCTGCACCCTAGCTTTGGCGGTATTGGGGTCGATCTGGACCGCGGCGCGGTTGACCACCGTGCCGAGGTCGAAAGGACCGGCTTGAGCGGGGACCGCCGAGACGACGCTGTAGGGGGCGCCTTTGTAGGCTCCAGCGAGGTAAACGGCGGTGGGCGCCTTGCCGGGCTGGGGAATCCACAAGGGAGCTCCGCCCACGCCGGCGGCCGCGGTGAGGGCGCCGATCCTGCTCTCGGCCGGGCATTGCCCACTCGCAGCCGCCGCCTCGGGGCAGAGGGCGACGCCGCGAATCTTCGCCAGGAGCCCCTGCGGCAGCTGGACCGTCAGGCTCCCCGGATTGGCTTCTCCATCGGAGCGGGTCAGGGTCATCGTGAAGGGCGAGTAGGAGCCACCGGCGGTGCTGAGGGTCCCGGCGACCAGGCCCGGGTCAAAGCCGCCCTTGCCGCAGCCGACGGTGATCTGCATCGGCGTCTGCCCTTCGACCGCCGCGTTGCCCGACCAGGGGACGAAGCGAAAGCTCGTCTGGTAGGTGCCGCAGCCGGGAGTCGCAAGCGCGGCCCTGGGGCCGCCGGGGACCTGCACCTCGAGGTTTTCGAAGGGCACCTGCGGCAACCCTCCCAGGCTGGGGATCCCCGAGAAGACGGTCGTCAGCTGCCCGGTCAGCGGGTTCAGCTCGACCTCGGCCGGCAGCTTCAGCCGCACGCCCTGTTCGTCGGTGACGAGCCAGAAGCGGAAGAGCCTCCCCGGCTCGGGGGTGCGCAGGTAGAGGGAGCCATGCAGGACGTCCTCCAGCGCCGGGACGTCGACCTCGACCGAGCCGATCTTCGCCCCGTTGGGGCAGGCGGCCGGCGTGTTCTCACCGAAGCCGACCTGCTCGGAGCTGCAGGCTTCCTGCCCGTCGGCGGCGGCCGGGTTGATCGCAAAACCCTGGGGCAGGGTCACGCTCGCGCCCTTGATCGTCGAGGTCGCGCGGCTTTTCGGGTTTTCGTCTTGGGGGACCGTCAGCTGCGAGTCGACGCCACTCGGCGCGAAGGCCTCCGGGTTGGTCGGCAGGAGGCTGAAGATGGGATCGAAGTCGAGTTTTCCGCAGCCGCCGATCTGAGGGTAGGGGACGCTCATAGTCGAGGGGGCCTGCGGCAGCTGATAACTGGTGGCGGTGATCGTCAGCTGCCGCTGCAGACTGCAGTCGGTCGGATTGCTGAGGAACGGGGCCTCGGGAATTCCTGCCGGGCGGCCGCCCGGAGGTTTTTCGCCGGCGAAGGCTTCTTCAGGGGTGAGCCGGTCCGCGTCGTGGACGGGATCAGCCGGCACCGCCCAGATCGTCGTCTCAGAGCTGATCAGGGCCGCTGAGGAAGGCACCCCTTCGGCGGTGGCGACGACTGAGTAGTCGCTTGGATCCACTCGCACGTTGACGAAGGCAGGCCATTTGGCCGCGATGAAGCCGAAGCGGGCGATGATGTCGCCGCTGTTCGGTGGCTCCATGTTGTAGATGGGCTCGACGAAGCTGCCGTTCAGGGGTTCGCCCGCTCTGATTGCCACGAAGCCCACCTGGGAGGAGAAAGGGCAATGGCTTTCGAAGAGGTCGTTGCCGAGCTCGGCGACGCTGCAGGTCGGCACCGCCTGCGGGTTGCCGATCGCGCCGGGCGGCAGCTCGATCGTGACGTCGCGCGTGATTGCGTAGGGCTGGCCGCCTTTTTCGCTCAGCTCGAAGCTGATCGTCATGTCGGCGTGGACACCCGCCTGCGCGCTGGACAGGGAGACCGCCGCCGATTCGATCGCATATTTGTCGAATTCTTCAGCCGCGAGCACCGGGGGCGCCGAGACCAACAGGGCGAGCGCGGCCGCGGCGAGTAGCTTTACGACGGCCCTCACTTGCCGCCCCCGTTGCGCGCGCCGTGCCGCTGATCGTGGCGGTGGCGGTGCTTCTTGCGGACGCAGCGGATTTTGCCGTGGCGGCGCACTGCGCGCTTGCCCTTCGGGCAGTGGCGGGGAAGGTTGCCGGATTTGCCGCTCGGGGGAATCCCCGGGGTGGGCAGGGCCGGCGGCGGCGAGAGCGCCGGCCGGCAGCTTTCGCCCACGCATATGGGAGTTATCGTCTCTTCGAGGAAGCCGCCGCCCACCCGCGCGTCGTAGAGCGAGGGGGTGGCGTCGATGTCGGATGCCTCCAGCAGGTCGGCGGTCCAAACGAAGACGTCATCGCCGCTTTGGCTCGCCGCGTAGAGATAGTCGACCTTGCCGCTGTGTCCGGAGGAGATCAGGTAGAGGCAGCCGTCGGGTTCATTGCAGCTGCCGGTCCCCTGGGCCTCCCACTCATAGACGTCCTGCAGGCCGTCGGTGTCGGCGGCGACCAGCGCTTCGCTGGACTGAAAGAAGGCGCGATTACCGCCGGCCGAGAGGTTGGCGACGACGTCGTAAGCGGTGTTCGGCTCCGGTGAATCGATGCCCTGGCCTATCGACTGCAGGCTCGCCCCTGCCGCGGCGGGGGCTTCGGTCGGATTGCAGGAGACGCAATCGAGCTCGCCGGCCACCGAGTCATAGCGATAGACCTGGATCGTGCCTTCGGAGTCGTAGTCGGTGAGCGCGGCTCGCGACTGGAAGAGCAGCACATCGCCGCCGGGCGTGGTGCGGGAGGGATCGATCGCGAAGCGCCCCTCGCCAACAGCGTCCACCCAAAGTCCCAGGCCGTTGAATTCCACGCCGCCACCACCACCGCCGCCTTCTCCTTCGACATCGGCTCCGGTGACGGTGGCGACGAAGCCGATCGCCCCCTCGCGCGAGAGGTAGAGGTTTTCTTTGCCCGCTTCGGGCAGCTCACCGCGCGGGTTGGGTTCGGTCGCAATCGCGGTCGGCGAGACGAAGTAAGCAGCGCCGACGTCCGAGGAGACATTGACGACGGTGACGTCGCCGGTTTCGGTGAACTCAATGACCGATTCGGTCGCCACATCGAAGGCTTTGAGGTCGCCACCCTGCAGGTAGAAGACGCGTCCGCCGCCTTCAGCTACACCCTCGAAGGTGACGTTTTCGCCGATTTCATGCGTTTCCTGGTTGTCGAAGCGAAGGTAGAGCGTGTTGTCGACGGTAAAGGCGACCCCACGGCCGTCGAGCGAAGAGCCCTCGTAGGAGGGCGCGTGTTCTTCTGGCGGCAGGACCTCACCCGGCAAGAGCGAGACGACGTGGGTGGTGCCGTCGGCGGTGCGGTCGTAGATCGCCACTTTGCCGCCCGGGGGGGCATCTTCCTCGAGGTGGACCGAGCTGGTGAAGAGCATGTGGGCGCCGTCTTCACTGATCAGCTTCGGCTGGACGCGAGGGTCATCGGCGAGGCTGCCCTGCCCGAACAGCTCCGAGTGGCCGTCGGGGTGGCGAACGTAGACGGTGTCACCACCGAGGACGGCCGGACCGACCCCGCTCGCCACCCAGACGGAGTAGGCCTGGTCGGGGGAGCGGCCGCCGGGCAGGACCGCCGAGGCTTCGGCACCGCTGCCTCCGGTGCCGACGGTGCTCCAGCCGCCCGGGCCGCGGGTCGACAGGTAGGGGTCCCCCGCCAGCGAACCCGACCCTTCCGTGCCCGGGATCAGGCCGCCTTCGATCCGGAAAGAGGTGCTGTCGCCGTCGGGAGAGGCCGGCAGCGAGGGGAAGTAGGCGCCGTTGTAGCCCAGGCCCATCGGCGCGCGGGCGTTGGTGTCGGGCGGGGTGACGAGCTCATAGGCGCGGCAGTCGGGCAGCGAGGTCGAGAGGCCGGTGCGGAACGCATCGTTGGGACAGGCCTCCAAGCTGAGCACCGGGTAGGTCCTGAAGCCGCCCACCTCTTCGTCGCCACCGAGTTCGTTGGTCGCGACCACCCGGAAGACGTAGCGGGTGTCGGGCAGAAGGCCGCTGGCCTCGGCGAAGACAGTGGCAGGGAGAGGACCGGCCGCGATCACCCCCTGCCCCGCCACCTGCGCCGCCGCGAAGCCCGTTTCTTCGAACTGCTGGCGGCTGACGTATTCGAAGCTGTAGGAGGTCTCGAGCAGGCCGGGGTCGATCTCGGCCCGCAGCTCGGCTTCCGTCTCGGAGACCTCGCCGAAGCTGAGCGATTCGATCACCGGCGCTTCTGCTTTCAGCGGCCCGAAGGCGAAGGCGTGTCCCTCGGTCCCTTCCGGCCACGACGTCGCCCACAGGTATCGCCCTTCCGGGTTGAGCGCGCCGTTCGGGCTTTCCGCCCCGTTGTCGACGATCACCTGCTGATTGACCGATTCGAGCCCGTGTTCAATCGTCGACAGGTATTCGCCTTTTTCCGTCAGTTCCCAGATCCTTGATTTGCTCAATTGGGCGTAGACGAACAGGTGCCCGGTCGCTTCGTCCACCGCCACCGAGAGCCGCTCGCTGACGAAATCGCCCTCCGGCGTCGTCGAGCCGTCGATCGTTTCGATCAGCCCGTGCGGCGCGCCCAGTTCGAACACCCGCACCACCAGCGTCAGCGACGAGCCTTCCTTGTCGGTTGCGTAGAGGCGCCCCCGACCCGCGTCGATCGCCAGGCCCCTGCCGCCGTTGTCGAAGTCGAGTTTCGCTACCTCACTGTCGAGCAGCGGGTTGCCTTCCGCCCCCGACCCGTATTCCACCAGCGCCCCTATCCCGCCCCCGGAGTCGTGCGTCCCGAAGTTGACGAACAGGTGGTCGTCTTCGGGGTTCACCGCCAGCGCCGCGTAGCTCGAAAGGTTTTCCCTGAGCAAGGTCGGCGTGGGGTCGTAGGCGATTTCCCCCGTCGCCGGGTTATAGGTGGTTGGGTCGTAGCGCCGCAGTGCGCCTGGCCCGACCGGTACGGAGTAGACATAGAGATAGCCTTCACTGTCCACCGCGACCGTCCGCGGGCCGTTCGGTTCCGCCACCGAGGTCAGGTAGTGCCCTTCGGCGTCGAAGACGTCGATGCGACCATTTTCTTGTTCTGAAGTGCCGAAGCTGGCGACGTAGAGGTTCCCGTGCGAGTCGGTGGCGACCCCGGTCGGCCGCAAGAAGGGCCCGCCCGGCGGGGTTTCCGGGGGGTAGGGGCAGTCGGGGTCGACGATCGGGTCGGAGGCATAGGTTATGCAGCCCCCAGTGAGCGACAGCCAGGGGTTGAAGTTATGCAGTTCGTCTGCGAGCGCCGCGGAGGGACCCGCGGCGGCGATCAGACCGAGGCCGACCAGACATGCCAAAAAAGACTTCCGGATTACTCCCCTCCCCACGTGCGTTTTCCCCTTCCCTGGACCGCGAAGCTTCCCTATTCCCTTTCCCTTGCCCTTTGCCCTGCGGAGGATTGGAGGATAGGGGCGCGTGCGGGTTTTGTCAAGGAACGTGTCCGTCTAACAGGTAGGCGGCCGCCCCCATATGGGGCGGCCGCCTCAGATTCCTTAGCGAGGCTCTCTCAGCCTGTCAGGACGTGCAATGTGCCTGACGGTTCTGTGACTGTGTAGGCACCGCTCCAGACTCCGTTAGCCGGGCAACCGAAGTTACCGGAGACCTCCGGGATGGTGGCTGCGATGTCGAATGTACCCATGGTGCCACCTGTGAGTGTCCCGATTTGCGTGTTGTTGGTTCTGAAGCGACAGCTGACTCCGAAGAATCTGATTGTCACTTCGGAGCCTGAACTTGTGACCGTGCCGTGGTCGTTGTGCTCGGGCTCAGCGTGTAGTTCCAACGTGCCGTTGGCGAGGGTGTGGACTGTCGTGGTGCAGCCGCTCCAGGTCAGTTCGTCGATATGGCCCGAGACTGTCGTGGTTGTGCTGCCTGTATCTGTGATTTCGCCTTTGACTGTGCCTCCGCTGCATGTGGCGATCGTCGTCCCGCCGGTGGTTTTCAGGTGGGCGGTGGTCTCCACGCTTGCATCGAGGACGGCACCGTTCTGCAACTTGTGTTCTGAGGGACAGTGAGTTCCTGTTGGCGGTGTTGTGGTGCAGAGCACGGTCGCCGACGCCGTACCGGCTCCGGCGAATGCCGTGAAGGCCGCAGCCGCAACAACGGCGAGGCCCAGCATCTTGAGGTACTTCATGTGATCTCTCCTTTTCCGGCTCTTTTGCCGTATTGTTTTGTCTGGCGGCGGGAGGCATTCCCGCCGGGGAGAGCAAGCAGCTTTTCGCCTGATTCTCTCCCGGGCCGAAGCAATATCTACTCCGGTACGAATGGTTCCTAACACGAGAAACATGAATAGTCAAGAGTTTTTTCGGCGATGAGCCCAGAATCGCTCGAGATTGCTGCTATCCGAGCGCCGGCGTCGAGCGAGCGCGGGTCGATTCGCGCCCTGCACGCCTGCCCCGGGTCGGTCAGGCGAGACCCCGGACAAGGGCATTGGGCCCCGTCCCGCGGCGTGGGCGAGGGTCCCGGCAGGAACCGCCGTCGAGCTTTTCGCCATCCCCGTGCTCGTCGAAGGAAAGGATGTCGCGCCTTGGTAGACGGAGATTCGGATGTTTCTGGTTAAATACCGCCGATGAAAAAAGTTCTGCTGATCATTGGGGTAGCAATTTCGCTTTTGATAGCCGGCTGCGGAGGGAACGATTCCTCGACCGGTACTACCGAGAACGCCTCCAAGCCATTCATCATCCCCGCCCCGACGCCGAAAATCGTCTACGCCGACAAATACCTCAAGTTCAAGCCCAACGGCCTCTTCGGATCTGAGCCTGAGCCGATAATCCCGAACAGCCCTCCACCCCAGGACCTCGCCCTCGTCGACCTGGTCGATGGAATCGGGTCAACCGCAATCAAAGGGAGCGAAGTAACCGTCCAGTACGTCGGCGTCCTCTACGACTCTGGCAAGAAGTTCGATTCCTCTTGGGATCAGGGAAGGCCCTTCACCTTCACGCTCGGTGCGGGCGAAGTGATCGAGGGTTGGGACCTTGGGATTGAGGGCATGGAGGTCTCGGATAGGCGTGAGCTCGTGATCCCGCCGGACCTCGGTTACGGCTCCCGGCAGGTTGGCGAAATCCCGCCGAATTCCACCCTCGTATTCGTCGTCGACCTGCTCAAGGTCATCGAAAAATAGGCGCCCGGCCGGCGCGCGCCATCCTTGGCTTGTGCCGCGTCCTCCGCTCGCCCGAACACTGACCGCCCGTGGGCTCGCGGGAGAGCCGCTGCGCTCGCCGGAGGCGGTCGCCGAGCGGCTGCGGCACCTATCCATTCGTCACCTCGTCCAACCCAGTCGCCGGCAAGACCCGGGTCAGCGTCGGCCCCTTTTTCCCGACCGAGCTCTTCGACGAGGCCGGCGAGCAGGTGCTGCAGCGCGGTCACGGGGTCGTCCTCGAGGAGGCGCGACTACCTCGGCTTCATCGCCGACTTCGTCGGGGTCCCCGTCCGCCTCGTCGGGGTCGGTCCCGACCGTGAGCAGGTCATCTGGCTGGAGAGCTGAGGGCTACTTCATCCGGTCGGCCGGCGCCGAGAGCGCCACCCACCACTTTCCGTCTTCGCGCTCGACGGAGAGGACCCAGTCCCTGCCGTCGTTGCCGTGGTACTGGGCGTAACCGCGCCCTTCTTCGATCCGCAGGCTGTCGACCGGGCCGGTGAGGTTGTTCTCGTAGTTCTGGCCCAGGGCCTTGGGCCCGAAGTAGGCGAGAGCCTGGGCGCAGTTCTTGACTTTCCCTCCGCTGACATCGTTCGCGTCCCTGAACATCTCGGCGGCGTAGGGGCGGGAGTACTGGCTGCAGGCCTTCTCGAAGTCTTCCGCCTCGCGGGCGCGCATGTAGACGGCGATCACGCGGGAGGCCTGTTCGCGTTCCGCCTTCGTCGCCTCCCGACCGAACGTCTGCACGGCGTTGTCGCCTCTGGGAACGAGGAACTCGCGCGAGGGCCCCTTCACCCAGGGATATAGGCGTTCCTCTTCGTCGCCGCCCGACGCACCAGTCGACTCGTCACCCCCGCAGGACGCAAGCACAACGGCCACCAGGAGGAGCGCGGCCGCACTCCACAGTCTCCGAAGGTCTCCCATTCAGGAGATTTTAGGGAAAAAGTCCCCAAGCGGTGGCGACGCTGCTCTACAGTCTGTCAAGTGCCTTCCACTAGACGCTCGAGCAGGTTGAACGAGCGGCTGCCCCGGGGGAGACACGGTTTACCGAGGGAGGCGGTGACCGAGTCCCAGCGCAACCGCATCAACCAGGCGATGATCGAAGTCGTCGCGGAGCGCGGCTATCCGGAGACGCGGGTCGTCGACGTGATCGGGGTCGCGGGGGTTTCCCGGAAGACGTTCTACGAGCTCTTCGACAGCAAGGAGGACTGCTTCCTCGCCGCCTACGACGTCCTCCTCGGCAACCTGCTGGAAGAGGCCGGCAACGCCTTCGAAGGGAAGTCCGGGGCGCCCTGGGCGGAGCGGATCGGCGACGCCCTGAAGGCGCTGCTCGAGCACCTCGCGGCGCACCCCGACGAGGCGCGTTTCGCGATCGTCGAGGTCCTCGCGGCCGGCCCCAAGGCGCTCGCCCGCCGCGACGCGGCCCTGCGCCAGTTCACGGGGTTCCTCGAGGCGGGGCGCTCGGAGAGCTCGGTCGAACTGCCCGGCATCATCTCGCTCTCGATCGCCGGCGGGATCAACGAGCTCCTCTACAGCGAGATCCTCCACGGCGCCGTCGCCCGCCTCCCCAGCCGCCTTCCCGACCTGATGTTCTGGGTGACGCTGCCGTTTCTCGGAGCCGAGGGAGCGGCGGCCGAGCGCGAGCGGGTGCGGCTCTCGATGCTGCATTCCTAGCCGGCGATCGCCCGAGTCGAGCCGCTCCTTTTCATGAACCCGCGGGTTTAGGAGAATGGCTCGGGTGGTAGTTTGAGCCGCTGGAGAGATTGTTCAAGCACGCTTCCGACGGCATCGACCCCAGGACGGGCAGGCCGCAAAGGAGAGACAAAGGGATATGCGCAAGTACCTGATGTTGACGATGGCCCTAGGGGCCCTGATTGCCGTCAGCGTGGTGGGAATCGCCACCGGCGCCAACAAACCGGTGACGGTCGAAGCCGGCAACCTCGTCTTCACCGTGAACGGCGGCTTCAGCCCGTCGAAACTGCCGAAGAAAAAACTCGCACCGATCACCTTCACGGCGTCCGGCAAAATCGCAACCAAAGACGGCACGCATCCGCCGGCCCTGAAACAAGCCATAGTCAAAACCGACAAGAACGGGGCAGTCAACGTCAAGGGCGTCCCGGTCTGCAAGTCGGGGCAGCTGCAGTCCCGCGACACCAAAGGCGCGGAAAAAGCCTGCAAGAAAGCGATCATCGGCAAAGGGACGACCAACGTCGAGATCCAGTTCCCCGAACAGAAACCGATCCCCGTCTCCTCGAAACTGCTCGTGTTCAACGGCGGCAAGAGCGGGGGCACCACGACCTTCTTCATCCACGCCTACATCACGGTCCCGACCCCGGCTGCGATCGTCACCACGGTGAAGATCAAGAAAGTCAAAGAAGGGCGGTACGGGCTGAAATCCGTCGCCACGATCCCGAAGATCGCCGGCGGCAGCGGTTCGGTCACCTCGTTCAGCCTGGTGATCAACAAGCGGGGCGTGCTGCTGGCGAAATGCCCGGACGGCAAGCTCCAGGCCCACGCCACCGCGATGTTCTCCGACGGCACCAACGCCTCGGCGACGATCATCCGGACCTGCACCGGAACCTGAGCGAAGTCGTTCGAGGAAAGCCTCCTCGGACCCAAAGTCTCGAAGGGCGGCCCCCCGGCCGCCCTTCTCTTTGGCTTGCGCTTTGGGTACATTCGTAGTACATATAGGCGCACCCAATTAAACGAAGTTGTCTGGATTGGCGGCGATGTTCTCGGGCAACGACAGCTTGCCGACGGCGGTCCATACCGCGAAAGAACAGGATCTGAAGCCCTTGGCGGAGGAGAGCGCGGAGGCTCTCGAACTGGACAGCCGCCAGCTGGCGGAGATGGAAGCGCATCTCAACGACGCCTGGTTCTTCGGCGTCCGCACCGGCCACAAGGTGATGGTCGAGACGCGGATGGGCGAAACCGATCCGACCCCCGTCATCGCCAGCATGCAGGACGAATTCCAAGAACTGATGGAACGGCTCGGCGATGCCCTCAACACGACCGTCGGCGCGACGATCCAGGCCTGGAACTACCTCGGCCAAGCCTGGATCGCCGGAGCGAGGTTCTGGGAAGTCGAGATAGCCGCCCGCCTGATCGAACGTCAGGCGGGCGGCTTCGACGAGGCGCTGCGCCAGCTCGAAGACTAAGCGCGCGCCTGTCGGCTCAGGTCAAATGAAGCATTCTTTCAGCCCATAGTCTTCGGCCAGCTTGTTGGGCTTGTTGAAGTAATCCCGCTTTCCGAAGCGTTCTTCGTATGGATGCGCCTTCCGCTCGGCGATCGACTCGTCGAACGCCTTGGTGATGGCTTCGACCTTCTGCTCTTCCCCGGCAGGGGGGTCCAGTTCCTCGACGCCGTCGTTGGTTTCTTCGAAGATCGCCAATATCTCAAACAGCTCTTCTTTTTCTTCGGCCCGGGTCGGTTTTTTGCCCGGCGCTTCTTCAAGCGCCGCGTAGGCGCGTTCGCTCCGCTCTTTCTGCCATTCCGCGCAGATCGTGTTGGCTTGCCGGACGAATTGCTGTTTCGTCACGGGCTCGCTGCTGTCGTCGCCACCCCCACAGCCAGCCAAGACCAAGGCCAAGGTGGCCGAGAATGCCCCGAACAAGATGGTCAAGCGAATGCCGTTCCGCACGATCCTCTCCCTATTGCCGTTGAATAAACGAGAAGATCTTAAACAAAAATCGCCGGGAGTGCCCGGCGATCAGTCATAATCTCGCATTCCCGGCTTCCTATCGCCGGGATGCGTTACGGCTTGCGCCGGGGACTGCAAAGGCCCCGGCGCAACACCTACTGGCTCAGAGGGCTGCTATGCGGCCGTGACGGCCCAAGTGCCCCAGGATCGGGTGTTTTCCAGCACCTGGAGGAACAGGCCTGCGCCTGATACATAGCGGTAAAAGGTCTCTTCTAGGAATGCTGCTTTTAAGAACCGGCTACTTGCCGCGGGCTGTTCTCCCACATAAACACAAACGAGTCCCGGTGCGGCAGTCGGTTCTTCGACACTGCCTTCGCAGTCTTCTGCGTCTCCTTCGCCGTAGACGAAATCTTCGTCTTCTTCTATTTCGAAGCTTTCAAGGTTGAAGAAGTCGCCCCCGATGATGGCGATGCCTTCCGGAGCTTCTGCAAGCGGGATATCGAAGGAGAGTGGAATGAGTTCTTGATCATTTTCGCTCGACGAGGCGGCCCAGGTGCCGGTCTGGGTTTCCACTTCCGTGCCTCCTTCACCGGTGGGTCCCGTGGGTCCCGTGGCGCCAACCGCCCCCGTGGCTCCCGTGGCTCCCGCGGCTCCCGTGGCTCCCGCGGCTCCCGTGGCTCCCGCGGCTCCTTGTTTACCTTGCGGACCAGGAGAGCCCTGTGGCCCTGCGGGCCCTTGAGGCCCAGTCGGCCCCTGTTTACCGGCGAATTTCTTGGCGATTTTCTTGACTTCTTTTTTCTGCTTCGAGTTGAGCCCCGGCAGCGCAGCGATCGCCGCGCCCGAAAGCGCGGCCACCAGCGCCACGATCGCGATGATCAGGCCGGCGGTGCCGAGCTTGTTTTGCAGTCGAGAGAGCATTTAGGCATTCCTCCCTAGTTGTTTGACAAAGCTGGCGTGTTCCGCGACAAGGGCTTGCTTGTCCATCCCCTCCGGTCCCCAGATGCAGGCCGGGCGCGTCCCTAGCGCGCCAGATTTAGGAAATTAAAGTACATCTGCCACCATGTCAAGGAACCCTCGTGGTGACCAAAGTTGCGCTTCTCGATTGCTCAGCTAGGCTTCATTCAATGAGCGACCGCGCAAACGGCGCCTCGTCATCCGTGAAGCTGATCACGCTGGGCCCGGTGGGCACCTGCCATGAGCGGGCGACCCGCAGGTACATGGAGTTTCAGGAGGTCGAGAACTACGAAATCGGCTTCATCGGAGATTTTCTCGATGGCCTCGAGCAGATCCGTGGCAAGGAGAACGCCTTCCTAATCCAGTGCAGCGCCCATCCGAAGGTGCACGAGATAACCGAGCGCTATTGGAAGGAGATCTTCGTCGTCGACACGTTCATCTTCCCTACCAAGCCATTGGTGGTGCTGACGCGCCGTGAGGTGGAGCACCCCCGATCGCTGGGCCTCGTGCCCGCAACCGCCGGCTACATCGATCGCAGCGACTGGGAGGAGATCATCGACGTCCAATCGAAGCCGATAGTCGCCGAAGAGCTCCTAGCCGGCCGCTACGACTCCGGCCTCACCCACCTCGAGCACTTCTACGAGCACGAAGACGAGCTGCGACTCGACCTCGAGATCGGCGAAATCGACACCACCTGGGTGGTCTACGGGACGAAGAAGCGCTTCGAGGGAGAGGTGATCGGTATCCCCTCGCGCGAGCTGTTCTCGTAGTAGGTGCAGACGCCCCCAGAACGGGGCGTCTGCACGCTCTTGGCTTGGTCTGCTTAGCTTTCGGCAACGTAAGCCGCTGTATTAGTTGTCTGTGTATAAGTCGTGATCCATTTGCACGAGCTCGGGCAACCCGACGCGCTGCTGTGCGCGGCGATCAGGCTGACGCCCACGTTGATCGAGAGCGAGCCGTCGAGGCCGTTTGCGCTCGGAACGAAGGTCCCGATGTCTTTCGCGGCGGTGAAGCCGTAGGCGCAGGTCGCGCTGCCGAACGGAACTGTCACCGCGAAGCCGTTGGCAGTAACTGTGCCGTTATGGGTTCCGGCGATGTGAGCGATTTCCAATTCGCCGCCTGTGAGCGTGTCGGTTGTCTGGGAACAACCAGACCAAGTCAGGTCGCTGGCGAGTACGTGCCACTTCGGTGTTGTTGTTCTTGTAAGTATCCATTGAAATGTACCTCCCGTGCATGTCGCGACGGCGATGAAGCCGGATGTGTCGGTAAGTCTTGCGGTGCCGCCCGATGCGGCGCTGAAGTCAACTTCAGCCCCAACACCCCAATGCCAGCCAGCAGCACCGCAGCCGGTTGTCACTGTTGTGTGGCAGAGAACGGTGTTCGCCGAGGCGGTGCTTGGGCCGACGAATGCGGTCAGGGCCGCGGCCGCCACAGCGGCGAGGCCAAGCAGCTTGAGGTACTTCATGTCTTCTCCCTTGGTCTGGCGCGATGCGCCGTTGTCTACTACGAGTCGTAGCAGACCGGAGAAGTATTAGTCAAGAACAGATGAGTATGCAGAGCCTACCCGCACCGCATCCCGATAACGGGCTTCAGGTCCCGCTCCCGCCCGTTGTGGGCACGGAAGTGGAGCTCGGCGCGGCGTTTGGCCTTGCAGAGGTTGGCGCTGTTTTCGATCAGGCCGCGTTTGCCGCCGAAGAAGTTCATCTCGACCCGGCTGATCGGGCCGTCGGGAACGTTCAGGAAGCGGATCCTAACGCGGGAGATTTCGGTGCCTTTCTTCTGCACCGAGTCGACGAAGCCGACCTGGATGATGCGGACCGGGCCGCGCAGGTCGGCGACGATGTCGGGCAGTTCGCGCTCGCCGCCGTTTGAGCGGAAGTAGAGCTTGCCTTTGAGCGGCTGGTCGAGCAGCGAGGTCCTTGCTTCGACGGTGCCGAGGATCGAGCCTTTGGGGCAGGCCTCGGCGGCGAACTGGACGCGGGTGCAGGGGTTATTGATGTGGGCGTTGTCGATGAACTGGGTCGGCGGCAGGATCGCGGTGACGGCCCTGGTGTTGGCCTGGTTCGGTTTCTGGGTGAGGATCGCCTGCACCGCCGGGTTGCCGGTGCGTTTGGTCGAGCCTTTGAAGCGCAGCTTCAGCTTCGGGGTGTAGGCGAGTTTGGCGCAGTTGGTGGCCTGGAAGTCATCGCTCGGTTCCGCGATGAGGCCATTGGAGGCGGTGACCGTGGCGGAGATCTTCTTCTGCGCGCAGCTGGTCGGGTTGAGCGTGAATTCGGGGCGATCGACGAAGGTGTGGATCGTGCGGTAGGTGACCGGGACGCCTTGCAGGATCTGGGGCAGCGGGTCGGTGACGATCGTCGCCAGGGCGGTTTCGGGGTCGACGTTTATCGCCGCGCGGGTGACGACGGTGCCGAGGTCAAAGGGGCCGGCCTGGGCGGGGACGACGGCGACTATGGAGTAGGGGGCGCCTTTGTAGGGGCCTGAGAGGTAGATCGCGGTGGGGTCCTTGCCCGGTTGGGGGATCCAGAGCGGGGCGCCGCCGACGCCGGTGGCGGCGGCGAGGCCGCCGATCCTGCTAGTTGCCGGGCAGGCGCCAGTTGCCGCCGCCGAGTCCGGGCAGAGCGGCACGCCGCCGAGCTTGGCGAGGAGGCCCTGAGGGAGGTGGACGGCGATCCTCTGCGGGTTGGCTTCGCCGTCCTGGCGGGTCAGGGTGAAGGTGAAGGGGGCAAAGTGGCCCCCCGGGGACTGGGTGGACCCGGCCTTCAGTTTGGGAGCAAACCCCCCCTTCCCGCAGCCGAAGCTGATCGTCATCGGCGTGTTGCCGACCGTCGGCGCTTTGCCCGACCAGGGGGTGAAGGAGAACTGGGTCTGGTAGGTGCCGCAGGCCGGCGTCGAGAGCGGCGCCCTGGGCCCGCTGAAGACGTGCAGGCGCAGCGCCTCGAAGGGTACCTGCGGCAGCCCGCCCAAGCTGTCGATCCCCGCGAAGACCGTAGTCAGCTGCCCGGTGAGCGGATTGACTTGGATCTCCGCCGGCAGCTTCAGGTGCACGCCCTGTTCGTCGGTGACGACCCAGAAGCGGAAGAGCTTTCCTTCTTCGGGGGTGCGCTGGTAGACCGAGCCTTTGAGGGTGTCTTTGAGCGCCGGCACCTCGACTTCGATCGAGCCGATCTTTGCCCCGTTGGGGCAGTTGGAGGCGGCGTTCTCCCCGTAGCCGACCTGGGCGGCGCTGCAGCCTTCGAGGCCGTCCGCGGCAGCCGGGTTGATCGCGATCCCCTGCGGCAGGGTGACCACCGCCGATTTCATCACCGAGGTGGCGCGGCCGTCGGGGCTTTCGTCCTGGGGGATCGTGAGCTCCGAGTCGATCCCGGTCGGGGCGAAGGCCTCGGGGTTGGTCGCGATCACGTCGAGGCTCGGCGCGAACTCGAGTTTGCCGCAGCCGATGATCGGCGGCAGCGGCGCGCTCATCGTCGAGGGCTGGTTCGGCAGCTGATAGCTGCGGGCGGTGATCGTCACCTCGCGTTCCATCGTGCAGTCGGTCGGGTTGGAGAGGAAGGGAGCCTCGGGGATCCCCGCTGGACGACCGCCTTTGGGGAATTCTTTGGAAGACGCTTCCTCAGGCGTCAGCCGCAGCCCATCGTGGCTTTCCGCCGCTGGGACCCCCCAGATCGTGCTGGTCGCTTCCAGTACGCCCGCCCCCGAGGGCGCTCCTTCGAGCGTCGCCACGATGCTGTAGTCGGTCGGGTCGACCCGCACGTTGACGAAGCCCGGCCAGAGCACGGAGAAGAACCCGAAGCGGGCGACGATGTCCCCGCCGGCCGGCGGCTCCATGTTGTAGATCGGCTCGGTGTAGAGGCCGGTAACCGGTTCGCCCACCCGGATTTCGGTCACCCCCACCTGCGAGGAGACCGGGCATTCGCTTTCGTCGATCTCGTTGCCGAGCTGCCCGATCGTGCAGCGCGGGATCGCCTGCGGGTTGCCGACCAGCCCCGGCGGCAGCCGGAACTCCACGTCGCGGGTGCGGGCGTAGGGCTCGCCTTCTTTGCGGGTCAGCACGAACTCCGTGGTGAAGTCGGGGTGGGCGCCGGCCTGAGGGGTGGAGAGCGAGGCCGAGACGGATTCGAGGGCGTATTTGTCGAATTCGTCGGCCGCGGTGGCGAAGCTGGGCAGGGCGGCAATCGCGCTGAGGACAAGCGCGAATGCGAGTAGGACCCGGCGAGGGTTCCTCATTTGCCCGCCCCCCTCTGCGCGGCGGCTTGATGTCGGCGCTGGTGGTGTTTGCGGTGTTTTTTCCTTTTGACGCAGCGCACTTTGCCGTGGCGGACGACCCGGCGTTTGCCTTTCGGGCATTTCTTTGGCCGCACGTTTTCGGACCCTGCGCTCGGAAGCATGCCGGGAACCGGGAGCACGGGGGGCGGCGAGATCCCGGGGCGGCAGCCTTCGCCGTTGCAGATCGGCGGCGGCGGCGGTTCGGGGAAGCCGCCTTCGACCCTGGCGTCGTAGATCGAGGGGGTTTCGTCGAGGTCGCGGCCCAAGAGCAGGTCGGAGGTCCTGAAAAAGACGTCGTTGCCCGAGTCGCTGACCGCGTAGAGGTAGTCGATCCGTTTGCTGTGGCCGGAGGAGATCAGATAGATGCAGCCGCCTTCGCGCTCGCAGCTGCCGACTCCCTGGTCCTCCCACTCATAGACGTCCTGCAGCTCGTCGACGTCGCCGGGCACCAGCGGCTCGGGGGACTGGAAGAAGGCGCGGCGGCCGTCGGCGCGCAGGTTGGAAAGGAGGTCGAAGCCGTTCAGGGGCACCAGGTCTTCGAAGCCTTCGGCGATCGACTGCAGGCTCGCAGCGCCGCTTGGCTGGGCCAGGGTCGGGTTGCAGGAGAGGCACTCCAGCGTGTCGCCGAGGGAGTCGTAGCGGTAGACCTGGGCGGCTTCTCCGGGGTCGTAGCCGGTCAAATTGGCGCGCGACTCGAACAGCAGCACGTTGCCCTCGGGGGTGGTGCGGGAGGGATCTATGGCGGGACGCCATCCCTCGAGGAAGCTCTCGGTCCAAAGCCCGAGTCCCTCGGCCATGACCGTCCCGTTGAATTCGCCTTCGACGTCGCGCTGGGTGACGACGGCGACGAAGCTGACTTCGCCTTCGCGCGAGAGGTAGAGGTTTTCCTCTCCTTCTACCGCGGTGTCGCCGCGGGGATTGGTTTCTTCTCCGGTGATTTTCGTCGGCGAGACGAAGTAGGCGGCGCTCCCGTCGGCTGAGACGTTCACCGGGGTGACGTCGCCGCTTCCGGTGAAGGACGTTTTTCCTTCGGTCTCGGCATCGAAGCGTTTGAGGTCGCCGCCTTCGACGTAGAAGATCCGAGAGCCGCCTTCGGCGATGCCGGCGTAGGTGACGCCCGTGCCGATCGCATAAGTTTCTTCGTTGTCGTGGCGCAGGTAGAGGACGCCGTCGATCAGGAAGGCGACGCCCTCGCCGTCGAGCGAGGCGCCTTTGTAGATGGCGTGTTTGCCGGCCGCCGGCGTGATGTTGCCCGGCAGCAGCGAGACGACGTTGGTGACTTCGTCTGGGGTGCGGTCGTAGATCGCATCCGTCCCATCTGGTGGCGCCTCTTCCTCCAGCTGCACGGCGGGGTGCCCCGATGAGTTGCGGCTCTCGAAGACGATGTGGCCGCCGCCTTCGCTGATCAGCCTGCCGGTCGCCTGCGGGTCGGCGCCGAGGCTGCCGCGGCCGATCAGCTCCGAGTCGCCATTGGGGTCGCGCACGTAGGCGGCAAAGTCGCCATTGACCGCTTTCGTGCCCTGCGAGGCCGACTCCCAGAAGGAGTAGCCCTGATCGGGCGAGTGGCCGCCGGGGTTGAGCCCGGCGGTTTCTTCGCCGGTTGGCCCGGCGGGGGCGGTGGTCCAGCCGCTCGAGGTGCGGCTCGAGAGGTAGGGGTCGCCTCCCAGGGAGCCGGTGCCTTCGTTGCCGGGGATCAGGCCGCCTTCGATCCGGAAGGAGAGCTTCTCGCCGGCCGGCGAGGCCTCCCGGGTGGGGAACTGGCCTCCCCTGAACCCCTGCCCCTTCGGCGCCCTGGCGTTGGTGTCTGGAGGCGTCACCAGCTCGTAGGCGCGGCAGTCGGGCAAAAGCCCCGAGAGCCCGGTGCGGAGGGGGTCGTTCGGGCACGGCGGCACCGGTTCGAACGCCGGGTAGGTCGCGAAGCTCGCTTGCTCTTCGGCAGGTCCTTTGGCGTTTTCCGCCACGACCCGGAAGCGGTAGGCGGTTTCGGGGGCGAGGCCGCTGAGGCTGGCGGCAACAGAGGCGTCCAATTGGCTGGCGGGCAGTTCGCCTTCCTCGAGCACCGTCGCGCCTTCGAAGCCTTTTTCTTCGAAGGCCTGCTCGGTGGTGTATTCGATCTTGTAGGTGGTTTTGAGGCCGCCCGGGTTGATCGTCGCTTCCAGTTCGGCGTCGGTTTCGCTCACCCCGCTGAAAGAGATCTCGACTTCCGGCAGG
>Ga0247789_1000024_pt1 | contig 23990 bp, 16 predicted proteins | sample UWRJS220509R4_FD_179919 | JGI IMG/M metagenome (GOLD analysis project Ga0247789, IMG submission 179919) | Soil microbial communities from Arlington Agricultural Research Station in Wisconsin, United States - UWRJ-S220-509R-4 | ecosystem: Environmental > Terrestrial > Soil > Agricultural land...
GCCCATATTAACGGCACACGAGTTCCAATGGTCTTGGACACCGGCGCAACATCGGTGGTGCTGACACAGGAAGCAGCCAAGGCCGCCGGTTTGCCGATTGAAGTGCTCAACTACACCGTGAATATCGACACGGCTAATGGTCGCACGCGCGCGGCGGCGGTGACTCTCGATCGCGTTGCGGTCGGTGGGCTTACGGAACGCGCGGTTTCGGCCCTCGTCGTGCAGCCGGGGCACCTCAAGAACAACTTGCTGGGGATGAGCTTTCTCAACCGTCTGGAAAGCTGGGAAGTGCGCGGCGACAGGCTCCGCATGCGCGGAACGCCCTGAACAAAGCCAGCTAGATCATGCTGGCGGCAAAGCGCAGCGCAACCAGAATCAGAAAAATGCCAAATGCAATTTCCAGTTTTCGGCGCGGCAGCCAATGCGCCAAGCGCACACCATAGCTCGTCGTGTAACTCGAGACCGGCGCCATCAAGACCAGCCCGACGAGTGAGACGTAGCCGACCGAAAATGGCGGCAATTGTGCCATGTGCGGCCAGCCCGCAAGCATGTAGCCAATTGTACCGGCGATCGTTATCGGCACGCCCACCCCCGCCGATGTCCCCACCGCTTGATGCATTGGCCGTCCGTAGAGCGTGAGGACTGCATTCGAAATGGCGCCGCCGCTTACGCCGACCAGAGACGAGAAAAGCCCAGTAATCAGACCATAGATTGCAAGCATGCCACGGCCGGGCAACTGGTCGCCGAGCTTCCAGCGCTCGCCACCGAACAGCATGCGTATGGCGATGAAGGTGACAAAGACGAGAAAGGCGATCTTGAACACGAAGGCCGGGGCAAATGACGCCGTCACCGATCCAATTGCCACGCCGGCAATCGCAGGCAGCGCCCAAATTCGCACCACCTCGGGAATCACCGAGCCCTTTTTCTTGTGACCGAGATAGGAGCGCACCGTGGTCGGCACGATGATTGCAAGCGACGTCCCGATACAGGCCTGGATACGGATCTCCTCGGGCACCCCGAGCACGCGGAACACCTCGTACAGCACAGGGACAATGATGGCCCCGCCGCCTATGCCGAACAGACCTGCGAGAATTCCGACCAGCACTCCAGCTGCAACGATCCAAAGGGCGAGCAAAGCGATCTCGCTGATCGGATATCCCAACAGCATGTGTCTCCAGCGGGCTGGGCGGGCTTACGCGGCGATGTGCGCCAAATCGTCGCCGCTGTCCAGCACCAGGGTGAGCGCCTCAGCCATGACATGCGCGCGGGCTTCAGGTTTGACCGCCGCAGTCGCCAGATGACGCCGGAACGCGCGCGCACCCGGCACGGCGCGGAACAAGCCGAGCACGTGGCGCGTGATCGTGTGCAAACGTAACCCGTTATCGAGTTGACGCTCGATATACGGAATCAGCGCCGCCGCAGCTTCTTTGGGCGTCTTGAACGGTGCGGCTGTGGTGAAGAAGAGCGGATCGACTCCGAGAAGGCGCCAGGGATCCTGATAGGCGGCTCGGCCCATCATCACGCCATCGAGCACGCCAAGGTGCATCTGAGCCTGCTCCAGGCTGGCGATCCCCCCATTAATCACGATCTCCAGGTCGGGATGCGCCGCCTTCAACCGATGCACGAGCGCATAATCGAGCGGCGGCACCTCGCGGTTTTCACGCGGCGACAAACCCTTGAGCCACGCTTTGCGCGCGTGGACAATGAGCGCATCGATACCGGCGCTCTTCACGGTCTCAGCGAAATTAAAAAGTGTGCTTACGGGGTCCTGTTCATCAATGCCGATGCGGCATTTTACGGTCACCGGCACCGCGACGGAGGCTTTCATTGCCGCCACGCAATCCCCGACGAGCCGGGGCTCGGCCATCAAGCAGGCGCCGAACCGGCCTTCTTGAACGCGATCAGACGGGCAACCGACGTTGAGGTTGATTTCGTCGTACCCGAAATCGGCACCGATGCGGGCCGATTGCGCAAGCGCCCGCGGATCGCATCCACCAAGCTGAAGACCAACGGGATGTTCGAATGGATCGAAGCCAAGAAGACGCCCGTGATCGCCATGCAACACCGCACCCGTCGTAAGCATCTCCGTGTAGATCAGCGCATGCCGTGTGAGCAGACGGTGGAAATACCGACAATGCCGGTCCGTCCATTCCATCATCGGAGCGACGCAGAAGCGGCGAGACAGCGTTTTCGGCAATTTGTGCAGTTTACCAGTCACTTTAGTTCTCTTGTTCACAGCCGACGTCGTACCGTTTCCGCCTCATTTTGCCCTATTTTGCCGCACATCGAAACTAACATACTTGGCGTGGGTTGCGATTGAAGGCAGCTTCTGTCTGGGTGCTATTTTCCGCCATCGAAGTACAGAGAGCGGGGGCTCCGTGCAATACGAATCGTATCCAGCGCTTTTTCGTTCGGCCGATGATGCTTCGAACAAAAAGCAGAAGATTTACTTGCGCTTGATCGGCGCTGAGTACGCAGTCCTGCTGCTGGCTTCGGTCTTGTCGGACAGCGCGTTCAAAGGGGCCACATTCTACTTGCTGTATGCATTTGTATTTGTGCTGGCGGTGGTCCTGCTACTTACGAGAAACCTTTGGAAGCTACAGCAAGATTGGTACAGGTGTCGGGCCCTCGCAGAAAGCGTGAAGACACTTACGTGGCGCTACATCATGCGCGCGGCACCATTCGCCGATGGATTACCGCTCCAAAACGCGCGCGTCGAATTTCGAAATCAGTTGTACAGAACTTTTGACGCGAATAGGGCTGCTGCTGATAAAATCGATCCCAACTGGTCCGCAGACGACCAGATAACCGCCGAAATGGATCGCACAAGGGCGTCCAGTCTCGACGAAAGAAAAAAATACTATGCGGCCCACCGCCTGAATGATCAGCGCACTTGGTACATGCACAAGGCAGGAGAAAATAACAGGTCGGCGAGGAATTGGGTCATTGCAGCCGTGGTCGCCTATGTGTTGGCATTCGCATTGGTGCTCGCCCGTATTAAGTTCCCGGGTTGGGAGTATTTTTGGGGGATAGGTCCGATTATCGTCTTCGCGTCCTCCGTAATTGGATGGATGCAGGTCAAGAAATTTAACGAGTTAGCGGCGGCCTATACGGTAACCGCGCACGAGATCGGCCTTATCAAGCCGAGACTGGATGCGGTGGGCACCGAAAGCGATTTCTCTGATTTTATAAATGATGCCGAACTAGCATTCTCACGCGAGCACACGCTTTGGATCGCCCGACAAAGCAAATAGCCCAATGCTTCATCGGCAAACCGCAGCGTCTAATTGCTTCGCTCTTGCGATATCCGCATCACCGCCCTGTTGGTTGATTTTGAGTTTCGCCTTTCCTCGACGACAGAAAGATATCGCATCATTAGGATTCAGCCTGATGGCCTGATTGAAATCGGCAATGGCTCGGTCAAAGCCGCCTTTTTTTTCATAAGCCAAGCCACGGTTGCTAAAGGCGGAGCCAAGCTTGGGATCAAGGCGAATGGCTTCGGTGAAATCGGCGATGGCCCGGTCGTAGTCGCCTTTGTTGCCATAGACGATCCCTCGGCCACGAAAAGCTATGGCGTAGTTCGGATCTAGTCGAATGGCCTCGTTGAAATCGGTAATAGCTCGGTCGTAGCTGCCTTTTCTCTCATACACCAAGCCCCGATTGCCAAATGCAAGCGCATAAGTCGGATTTAGCCGAATGGCCTCGTTAAAATCGGCGATGGCACGGTCGTTGTCACCTTTATTGCCATAGGCGACACCGCGGCTGAGAAAGGCGAATGCATATTTTGGGTCGAGTCGAATGGCCTCGTTAAAGTCGGCGATAGCGCGGTCCGGGTTGCCTTTTCTGTCATAAGCTAAACCTCGGTTGCCAAAGGCCGGCGCATAGTTTGGGTTCAAACGAATCGCGTCGTTGAAATCGCTGATGGCTCGATCGTTGTCGCCTTTCGTCTCGTAGGTTAAGCCGCGACTATAAAATGCGAGGGCGTACTTGGGATCTAGTCGAATAGCCTCGCTGAAATCGGCGATTGCCCGGTCGTACTCGCCTTTCTTGTCATAGGCCAACCCCCTGTTCCTAAAAGCGAGAACCGACTTCGGGTCGAGTCGAACAGTTTCGCTGAAATCGGCAATAGCTCGTTCGTAATCGCCTTTGCTCCCATAGGCGATCCCTCGCTTGAAAGAAGCGAGGCCCTGGTCATCGGGGTTCAGCCGTATCGCCTCGCTTAAGCTCGCGATAGCTTTGTCATAATTTCCAGCGTTGATATCTGTGTTGCTTTGGCTCACCAGCGTGGTGTAGCGCGTTCGGGTCTCAGCTTCTGCCCGTTTGCGATCATCTTCCGCTTTGAGAGAAGCAAGTCGCTGCTGTTCGGCTATCGCCGCTGCTTTGGTCTTCTTCTCGTCCTCTGCCTTTGCAGCAGCGATCTGCTGCCGCTCGGCTTCGGCAGCAGCTTTGGCCTTCTTCTCGTTCTCTGCCTTGGCAGCAGCGATGCGTTGCTGCTCGGCCTCCTCGGCCGCTGCTTTAGCCTTCTTCTCGTTCTCTGCCTTGGCAGCAGCGATCCGCTGCTGCTCTGCATCTTCAGCGTTGCGCTTCCCTTGCGTTTCAGCCGTCGCCGCCTTTACTTGACGGTCCAGATCCGACTTGACCTCCTGTTGCGTCTCCGCTGAGGGAGTCGACCCCGAAAAGTCTATGGAAGAGAACCCAATCCAGCCGGCCAGCAGCAGCAGTACTGCCGCAACGGCGCCCACGCCCGCTTTCAACCGCCACGGACGCTGCCAGACGAACTCACCACCCAGGGCCTCATTTACTCGTTCGATCAGTGCCTCGGCATCCCGGCCAAAATGAAGTTGGCGGACCTCAACCGCCTGGCGGCGCGCGAGCGCTTTGAGAGAACCAGGTAGTTCGCCCGCCTTCGGCATGCGGGCCCCATCGACTAAGACAGGAATGACACGAATGTTGCGGGCAAGTGCCGTTGCGATCTCGATGACAACGAAGTCGTCCGGATTATCAAGCCGTCGCCCGCCGTTCTCATCTTTTGCTTCCAGCCAGTGAGGGCCAATAACCACCAGAATAATATTGCACGCAGCGACTTGGGTGTTCAGATGGGCCACGAAATCGACGCCGGCCGGAATGTGGTCGACATCCATGAATATATTTTTTCGTCCGAATGTTTGTGACAATCGATCGTACAATCGACCAGCCGTGCTGATCGAATCTTCTCGACGGTAATTTATGAAAATCGTACCCATGGCCCCTCGGGTCCCTGAAAGGCAACAAACCTTATCGCTGGGCGAGTTAAATCACTATTAGCTAGTTCACACTGGACCCGGTGAACGCGTTGGCCCCGTTCGCCAATATGTCGGGCAGCATTAGAAATAACTACCGCAGGTCAGTTCCCGTAATAGTGATCGAAAAAGGTAGTGGAGTAGTGCTTGCGCTATGCCTGACGATCACGGAATTGCGACGCACATCCGGCCGCCTAGTTGGCGTATACTGCCCGCCGGATTTATACGAACGACAGGTGCGAATGATGTTCGCGTTGCACCGTCAAACTCAACCATTGGCGACGCGGTTCGTTTTTCGAATCGTAGCGGTGTTTGTGCTCACGCTCACTTGTGGCCTCGCGTCTCACGCAGCAAAGGCCCAAGTGCGAATCGGCATTGGTATTGGAGGGATTGGCGGTGTTCTGCTAGACGATTCGTACAGAAGAAGCCAGCAAAGCGAACAATACCAACGAAGCCATGGCGCAGCGGAAAGTAATTCCACGAAAAAATCCACCAAAGCCAGAAATCAGAAGCCGAAGAAAGACGACTCAAAAATCGCAAAAGACTCGCAGCCCAAGGTCAAGCCGCCCGAGCCTGTCGCCAGCGCGCCGCCGACCGCACCACTGACAGCCGGCCCACCGCCAACACCGGACAATTTTGGGCAATAATTATCGCCGCTGCGAGCCGATTCAAAGTGGTTCGCCTGAATGGCTCAGCGGAAGACGTTGTCCCGGCGCCCACCCCATCGAATAGGCGCGCATTACTGGAAACGATCTTCTGGACCACGCCGCTCTGGAGCAGGCGTATCTGTAGTCCGACGCTCCTGAGCACGATGTTCTTGAGTGCGATACTCTGCAGGAGGTTTGCGCTGGACTTGCCTCGGTGAGCGCTGGGCGGACGTTTTGTCAGGCCCGGTGTAGAACTGATTTGGCCCGCAGAACCCGCCTACTCCGCTGACCGTTGCTTGGCATTGCTCAAAAGTGGTGAAACCACAATTACTGCCGCCGTTCCTGTAATTAGCGCACCATTTATAGGGATCGGCTGCGGCCGGATCGACAATCAAAAACAAAGATATCACCGACCCAAACGCTATCAGCAGGCCATGTGAATTCTTGTTTATGAACTGCTTCACGGATGCATTTGGCTGGCAACCGACCATGCCGAGTAGCGACAGCTTCATGATTCCCTCCTGGCACTGCTTCAAACTTTTCAGTTTCTGCGCGTGACAAGGATTCAATTCGGGAAGCGATGACCCTTCAGTCGAGCTTCGTCGCGATGGCAACGCCATCTGCTTGCACAATAGGAAGCATACCAAATCCGCACCTGGCTGGCATGCGAATGGTTGCCACCCACCAACCTGAGACCCGTTGATCACGAACATTTTGACCAATCGGACGGGCAAAGGTGTTTCCATACCTCGCAAGGCGCAAGCAAGGACTTCCCAGAGTGATGGTAGGCCAAATCGACAAGATTGCGGTCAGCAAATGTTAAGGTTGCCTTCCACCCATTCTGTCGCGGTTCAATTCATTTGGTGCAATGGCGGCGAGGTGAAAGATGAAAATGGCGGACACTGCTGTGGTCGCGCTTGCTGGACGCAGGATTGATCTGCCAGACGCGCAGGTGCCGCGATTCCCTCTCGGGAATGTCCAAGAAGTTGGGCGACGCATTTACAAAGCCCTTTGCGAGATGCATGCCGTCGCACTTGTCTGTTCAGCCGCTTGCGGCGCTGATCTCGTTGCTCTGGAGCAAGCCAAGCAGCTTGGTCTGCGGCGACGCGTCGTGCTGCCCTTCGCACCCGAACGATTCCGGGAGACCTCGGTTGTTGACCGTCCCGGCAACTGGGGTTCGCTGTATGATCAACAGATCGCCGCCACGGCCGCGGCCGGCGATCTTCTCGTGCTCGACATTGCTACTGGCGGCGACGCCGCCTACGCGGCCGCAAACGAGACAATCGTTCGCGAAGCGCAAGCGCTTGCGCGCACTGCGCATCCCGATAGAGCGCACCGTTTGATCGCGATATTGGTCTGGGAAGGAGCGCCACGTCCGGGAAGCGACGCGACCGCCAGATTTCGAGATCTGGCCAGGCGCGCTGGATTCGAGGAGCAATCCATCTCGACGTTGTCGGTGATCCTTCAACAGGCTGTTGGCACAAACTCTTCCGCCCTGACGTGAGATCTGCTGAAAGGACAGCGGGACGAAGATGCAGCGGGCTTTTGTTATCCGTCCCTTCGGCAAGAAGACAGATGCCGCCGGCACTGCGATTGACTTCGAGCAAGTCCACGAGCGCTTGATTGCTCCCGCGCTCAAGGACGCCGGGCTCGGCGGGGGAACAACCGGCGAGATCATCGACGCGGGCAATGTCCGCGAGGATATGTTCTCCCTCATTATCGAGGCCGATCTGGTAGTCTGCGATATCACCGTACATAACGCCAACGTTTTCTATGAGCTTGGCATCAGGCATGCGTTGCGGAAGCGGCGCACCGTGCTGATCAAAGGTGACCCGGTATTAGATGCGACCCCATTCGACGTGCTGACTGACCGATACGTGCCTTACAATATTGGTGATGCGGCCGCGGCGCGCACTGCCTTAGCATCTGCAATCAGAGCGACGCTGGTAAGCGACCGCGAGACTGATAGTCCTGTGTTCAAGATGCTCCCGGCGCTGCACGAAATCGATCCGGCGACTGTGAAGGCGATTCCAACCGACTTCACCGAGGAGGTAGCGCGCGCTCGTGTAGCGAAATCTGCAGGCTGGTTACGTCTGCTGGCGTCAGAGTTGGACGGCCAACGTTTTCAGTGGCCGGCGCTGCGGCTGGTGGGAAAAGCGCTGTGGGATCTGACAGATTACGAGGGCGCGCAGGACACCTGGGAGCGAATCCGCGCCAACGATCCCGATGACATCGCTGCCAATCTCGCCCTCGGGAATATTTACGAGCGGCTATACCGAAAGACGCAGAAGCCCGAACTGTTAGAAGCCTCGAACCAAGCTATCGTCCGCGTCCGAAACAGCGAGAAAGCCTCGGCCGACCAACGTGTCGAGGCTCTCACCTTGGAGGGACGCAACGAGAAGACGCTGTGGCGACTGGAGTGGGACAAATTGAATAGTGTTGTCGAGCGCCGAGGTGCGGCCACCAACAGGAGGCTGCGCAAAGCCTACGAGGCTTACCGAACGGCCTATCTTTTCGATCTGAATCACTACTGGTCGGGACTCGCGGCACTACAACAAGGGACGATAGCGTTGGATCTGTCGAAAGAGGAGATGTGGCAGGACACGTTCGATAACATCGATCAAGCGCTGATCTATCGGGCGGAACTGAACCGACAACTTGCGGCGCTTCATCCCATCGTATCTCAGGCGATCGAGGCGGCGCTCGCTCGGATGTCCCGCAATGACCAGAACCGCGTATGGGCCGAAATCAGCGCCGCGGACCTTCTGTTTCTGGGCGAGGAGCGCCCAAGCCGGGTGATCGAAGCCTATAGAGAAGCGGTTCCAAAAAATGGGTTCTTCGCCTGGAATGCCGCGCGAGGACAGTTGGAGCTCTTCACAAAGCTCGGCTACAAAGTCGAACTCGCAAACAAGGTCATTTCGACAATCGACACACTCATTGTGCGGCCCGAGGTTGACGACATTGGCGACCTGCACGTGGTCATTTTTGTGGGTCATCGCATCGACAAGGCTGGCCGCGCCGCGCTCCGTTTCCCCCACGATCGCGAACCTCAGGCGCGCAATCTGATCCGTGAAGCGTTATCGAAGGCGAAAAACGGTTGGAGGCGTATTGAGGTTTTGACGTCCGCAGCTCCCGGGAGCGACATACTCTGCCATGAAGTTTGCTCGGAGCTCGGGATTGACAGCATTGTGTGCCTACCGATGCCCAAGGACATCTATGCCCGTTTCGCCTTCGGCGATATCGATAACTGGCCCTCGCGGTACCTTGAGCTGATTGGTCGGCGCCCGATTCTCCAGCTCAGCAACCAGGAAGGGTTGCCGCGATGGCTGGAAGGCAGCGGCATCAATCCTTGGGAACGCGGAAACAGCTGGGTGCTTGAGATGGCTCAGACGCGCGGCGCCAAAAAGATCACTTTGATTGCACTGTGGGACGGCAAGGCCATAGGTGACGCGCCGGGTGGTACCGCGCAAATGGTCCAGATAGCGCGGAAAGCGGGAACGGTTGACATTGTCCGTATCGATTCCAGTCAGCTCCTATCCTAACCGTTTTCGGAATTTAGGCTCGCAGATTGCAGTGTCCGGCTAAGGATGACCGGAAAAGTAGAGTCTCTCCAGATATTTTGGAGTGCCAGGCTCGTAATAGCGGGTTTTCCACGAGTCGTTCGGGACGAGAAATGATCGTGCGCTCTCTGGACCGGTCGCGGCTCGCGCACGGGCAAGTCCGCGAAACTGGAAGTGATTAAAGAGACGCATGAATTCAGACAAATAAATGTCCGCAACTCGCCTGTCTCCTCGGATAATCAACATATTTTCGTCGTTCTTGCGCGTCGATGCGTCGCTGAAATTTGCCGAACCAGTGATGATCAGGGGATCCTCCCCAAGTGGATCAACAATCATGTATTTCGTGTGAACATATTTGACGTGAGCGTTCAACCCGGTGAGGTGCTCCGCCATCCATCGTTCGAACTCGTTGCGAGGCAGGATGTTGGCAACCGCCACTTCGTTGAGTGGAGATCCGTTGAGAAGGTCCATGTCCCTATCTGCGCTTTCCAGGAGAACGTAACGCAGATAAGGCTTAGGATGCTCGAGGACTTCTTCAAATAGGTCGTTGACGCCAAACGCTGCGGTGAGAAAGACCGCAGTATTCGCCTCATCCATCAGGCGCGCATACCATTCCAAAAGATCCAGATTGGACCGCGGACTAAACGCCGCGCCTGTGCCCACCGGAGGCGAGCCGTCGGGGATGGGGAATATCTCCTCATTCCAAGGCCGGATTTCTTTCATCTCCGGATCTTCATGCAACTCCTCCCAGTACCTTAAGTACTTGGTGGCGACATCCTGGTCTCTTACAAGGTGACCGCAATTGGAGTGACCGAAAATGCCTCCGTCTGTAAAGTTCGTCGATCCCGTCCAGACCTCGACCGGCTCTCCATTGTGAAGCAGGACAATGAACTTGTTATGAGAAATAGCACTGCGACTTTGGGTGCGCGGAGTCACGAGATCTTCAATTCTCGCTTTGCGAATTGCCTCCCAATTGGCGTCAGCCGGTCCGCCTGTTTTTACCCGCGCGTCGAAAACAATCTTCACATCCGCTCCTGAGGCCGCAGCTTCTCTAAGCGCGTTCAGCACAGCCCCTTGCTGGAGCTCGTAGGCGGCGACACGAAGGCCCCAATCAGGCCCATTCGCTCTGTGGATGAAATCGAGCATGGCTCGAAAAAGGCCACGCGAGAGCCACTGGAACGCCGCACGACCGGGTACTTCGGATGGACGGCGATCTCCGAATTTTCTGACATAGGCCTGCGAACCGGCAACGCCGCGATTGAAGTAGATCGCATGCCGCCCCTCATCCTCTTTCTCCGTCCCGATTCGTATCTCGACAGTTTCAGATGGTTGCAGCGCACCGGGCTCCCCCCGCATCGCCACGACCCTGTAGGTGTACTCGTGACCGTAGCGGGTCGTGAAATCGCCCCAGAAAAATCCCTGGATCGGGTGGCGCTCGGTCGACACCATGCCTTCTTCTGTGGACACGTCAGGGAATACCTTAAGCGCCTGCAACCACGCACGTGAGTTGCCGTGGCCGTGCTCGATCCGCTCAATCCCAAAGCCGAGCACGCCGTCGCTGGCAGCCTCCTCCATGTCGATGCCAAGCAGCACGACGTAGGCGCCAGCGATTGCATGCGCAGAAAGAGGACCGATCTTGTTGTAGGCTCGCATTTTTCAGAAACTCCAACCTACTCGCGCTGATTAACCCCCTCGAGTTGTGCTCCAGCCGCCGTTCCTTGATCGAGCTTCCAGAGCAGCCAATCGTCATTGGGTCCGAATTTTTTTTGGTTGCGGTCCCATTTCAAAGGAAGCTTTTGGTTCAAGCTTTCTAGGAAAGGCAGGAGCGGTTTCTGTGGCGGCTCCGCATCTTCGCGATCGTCCATGTCGACGCGCTGCCAGTTGAAGCGGTCCCTGTATAGCGCAAAGCCGAAACCATCAAAGAAATGCTCGCCACCGATCAGCGGCATATACCAAAGGCTCGGAGAACCGTCCGGGTTTTCTTTGATCGGAATCTGCACTTCAAGGTCCTTAAGCATCCTAGAACCTTCGCTATCCCCCTTTTTTGCCAAATGGTTCTGCAAGCGGGCGAGCGCCGGAAACTTTACCGGTGGACTGACGAACAGCACAGGCTTGCGCTCCGATCGACAAAGAATGATCTCGTGCGGCGTCCCAACGCTATAGACGTTGGTTGGGACGTACGCGACGATGAAGTCGCTTGTATCAACCATGCGCAGGTCCATGTGCAGCGCGGGCCAGAAATGGTCAGCGCAGCTGGCCCGGGCATTCGCACCCTTCTCCGAGGGGTCAAAACTCCATTGGGCCCGAACCTTGGCTGTTGTTTCATCCTCTCGTCCGTACTCCTTCACACCCTGTATTTCCGGCTTGAACCAGGGATCGAACACCGTGACTCCAAACTCCTGGAGAAATTCGCTGACACGGTTGCGCCAGCCGAATTTCTTCTCAGCCTCTCGCGACGCGACGAAATCCATTGGACCCGAAAGGTATACGCGCGTGTTGCGCAGCAAATTCGGTTTCTCCATTCTTCCCATTGATGTCACTCCCCTCGGCTTTTCCGATCTTTGGTGTGCGATCACCACGCTGCAGTTACACGCGGGAAAATTGCAGGTTAACGAAGTCAGTTTGAGCATTCAGCGAAAGCCCCGCGTACGGCTCAAGCAGGCTTGCCGGTACGCGCAGGCGGCGAGCCGCCGACGCGTGCACAAGATTGGCTACAGCCTCGAAATGATGCGCCGGGCCTGTGGCGATCGCCGTCGGCGAATGGTCCCACCAAACCACCCAATCACTGGTCGCGGAGAAGATGGCTGCATCGAGTGACTGTGGATTTGCCTGCACACCCCGGGCGGCCTTTGCCACGCCCGCCAGAAAGGCGGCGGCCGCTACCTCAACCTTCCGGATTCCAACAAACAGGCGGCAATACCCGGTCTGCCAATCAATGGACGGCTCGAAGAGATGATAGGGCTGGTCAGGCGTAATCTCGTTTGGCGTAAGCAATTCAGGAAACCCGCTTCGGCTGGCAGCCATGTCGAAAACCAACTCATGCAGTTCGCTGTATGCCCGGCCTCCGACGCTCCGTTTCGCTTCGTGGTAGCACTCCTGTGTGCGGTAAAAGACCAGGGCAACCTCGTCCGGGATCGAGCTTTCCTTCAACTCAGGCAGGACGGCCGGAAGATAGGCCGTTAGTCCGTATTGCCGTTGCATTTGGACTGTAAACGGCATGAAGAGCTGTCCGAGCCGCTCGACGAATGTGTGCCGCCGAACGCCCGCATTCTTGCGGCCTCGGAAAACCCGAACCGAATCTGCAGGTACGGGCCGCAGCGCGCGTCCGTTGCGCCTGGCAAGCCGGGGCTTCGTGTCGTCCACGGCGCCAAAAAGGTGCCGCCAGCCGTGCACCAGCAACTCATTCAACGTCTCCAGCGCAGCCTGAGACTTTGCGGCCTCGCCTCCGCTCGCAATCAGGCTTGTGGTGGACGTCTCCAGCTTGCTGGCAAGGTCCTTGTGCGACTCGTGCATTCTGCTGGACAGAAATCCGCCCTGAATGATCGCGTGCATGCGCCGCACTCCGAACTCGGTCGGCTCGTTTTCGGCTGCCAACCGTGGGTCCTGTTGGAACTGGGCTGTGACGGCAATTTTCGCGGCGGCGCTCGACGTGCTGAAAATGCCAAACACCCGTCGTCGTGCCAGTTCGAAAGCCTGCGCCGCGGTGATACCCCCCGACCACAGGATCTTGACTCCCAGCAGTTCGCTATAGTCGCGAAGTGCTTCGATCTGGTCGAGATTGAGCACCCCGTCGGGGCTATCGCTTCCGTGCACCAGTCTGCGTGGGTTCACGCGGTCCGGGGCGTCAAACAGAACCGTTGTCGCCCCGGCCCCCCGGACAGCCTTCAGCCATCGGCGGGCCGCCATTTCGCATTGCCCCACGTCGAACACTTCTGTCGCGGTTACCAAGGGCGTATCTACGTAGAACGCCGGGATTGCTGTCCAGCCGCTCGTCCATCGAGTTATTAGCTCGATCACCTGGGCTTGCTCTTCGAGCGTGAGAGGAAGTAGGCCGTATTTGCCGGCGTCAAATCCGTTGACTCGAGCCGCCTCCAGTCCCGTCCAGATTGTCCGCGCTGCCGAGTTCACGTCGACTTGGTATCGCGGCCGCAAGCGGACACCGCGCGCAGCCGCGAATTTTAGCAACCGGTTCGATGCCGGAATGCTGAGGACATTGAGCAGCCCTTGAGCGCCCCATCGTCGGCGCGCGTAAGGAAGTTGCGCGCCGTCAATCGCGACCTCCGGAAATCCGAGGTCGGCGGCCGCCGCGATAACGACCTCGATTTGCTCTAGTTGCGCGTCGGTGGCGATCTCTTCGTTGAAGCAAATGAGGACCGATAGCTGATGGGCATCGGGAGGACCAATCTCGCCCTTTTTTCGGGCCTCATCCAATTTCCTCGCGAGAGCAGCGAGGCGCGTGCAGTCCGCCCCTGGGTCGACCTGCAGCCGGATTGTCAGAGGTCGCGGTCGGTGGTCGGGGGTGTCGAGAAATTGATGAAACATAGTGATGACAGGTTCGGCGGACTTTTCCAGTGCCGGAAACTCAGGCAATTGCCCGGTCAGCCGGACGTTGACGCGAGTGCCAACGTTGGTCGTCAGGAGAAGCCGTCCAGCAGCCCCGGCTGAAAGCGCACCGTATTCGGGCGGGCCAATCGGTACCTCGCCGGCGCTGGTCATCCGTTCGCCATCAAGGATGACACCAAGTCGAGAGGGGCTTGAAGCGCCAGCGGCCGCTTTCGCCGACGAGAGCGCCGCGTCGAGAATGACCGGGCCCGCGCTTCCTTCATCACTGACAGCGAACAGCGGACCGTGCTGATCACTATCGTATTCGGCCAGAAGCGCCTTCAACTTCGCCCGTTGAAATTCCGACGTTGCTGCTGTCATCGTCCACCTTGTCATCGGTTGAGCGTCAGCGAGCGGTGGTGTCATTGCACCAGCACAAACAGGAACCTTGATTCAACCAAAACGCCGTATTGCCGCAAGCCCCTTGCAGCGCGATACGTTCGGCACAGAATCCGAGCCATCTATATTTTTGGGAGGATTTTAGTCGATCTGGAAAAATACCAGGGTGATCATATGGAACGAGCCGAAAAATTCCTGCGTCTAAGAAGTTTGCTGACTCAAATTGCGCCAGGCAACGCCATCGAGGCAGTGTCGCGACCGACCGACGAAGCAATCGATCGCGAGGGATTCGAAAGCTTGGGACCTAACAATATCGCTGCAGCAGAATCGGGATTGCAAAAACTGGCAGAGGATCGCGTCCAGGAAATAACGCCGAGCGAAATGTTCGGCTTGGAGGCAATTGTGCTTCCAAGAAATCGGCCGGCGGTATTTGTCCGCGGCGATTCGTACGACGATCTTGACGGTCCGTGGGCTAACCTCAACGACGACGTTATTAAGAAACGGATTGCTCCACTTCTTCCTCTAATAGGACGTGTTGAAGTACCGAGCTCTCCGATATTGCCGTATGCGGGAACAGGATTTGTGGTGGGACGAGGCCTGATTGCAACAAATCGGCACGTTGCCCAGCTATTCTCTCAAGGAATTGGGCTCACCATTCGATATCGCGCCGGTGATGCGGCGATCGATTTCAAACGACAGATCGATGCCCCCGATGACGAAAGCGCCGCCTTTTTGTCGGTTCGCGCTGTGGAAATGATCCACCCCTATTGGGACATGGCTCTCCTGAGAGTCGACGATCTACCGACAGATCGTATGCTTAGATTGTCGGTCAAATCACCGGAAGAACTGCTCGACCACAATGTCGTTGTGATCGGCTATCCGGCCAGGGACGAGCGAAACGATGTCGCGCTTCAGGACCGCATCTTCAACAAAGTATACAACGTAAAACGGCTGCAGCCGGGCGTTATTCGCGCGCGCGCCAGAGTTCAAAGCTTCGAAAATGCCGTCAATGCCCTGACCCACGATGCTTCGACGCTAGGAGGAAACTCCGGATCCGCAGTCATCGAAGTCGACACAGGAGAAGTCGTCGCGCTGCACTTTGCTGGCGAGTATCTCAAGGCCAACTATGCGGTGCCGATGCACGAACTGGCGCGGGACAGCCGCGTCGCACCGCGACTGAATTTCGAGGGAACACTTTCACCGACTAACGACTGGGCACCGGCCTGGCGTTCCGTGGAGGGGGCCGAAGACTCGGCCAGTACCACAGCGCCTCCACAGGCGGAAGAAGCCGTCGTCGTCGATCCGGACTATGGCAATCGGCCGGGATACGATCCAAGCTTCCTCGAGACCGTCGACGTGCCGCTGCCTCGCGTCAGCAAGGCGATGGAGCAAGACACTGCACGCGTGCGACCCGATGCGCAGAAGAACGGCGACCCGTTCGAACTCGCTTACTATCATTACAGCGTCTATATGAATAAACGGCGTCGCACCGCCTGGTTTTCGGCGGCAAATGTCGATGGCGACCACCGTCCTGATATCGGAAAACGTCGGGGGGACCGTTGGTACACGGATCCTCGCATCTTGAGATCGGAGCAAATCGGGCAGGAAGCCTTCGAGCGAGGAATTGATCGCGGGCACTTGACCCGGCGCCAAGACACCGCTTGGGGCGACGACGTCGCCAGCGCGACCTTGGCGAACAACGACACGTTCCACTTTACCAATTGCTCGCTGCAGGCTTCCCCCTTCAATCAAGGCAAGGACCGTTGGCAGGGACTGGAGCAATTTCTCTTGGAGCAACACGCGAAGAAAGAACGCAGACGATTGATCGTCATCACCGGGCCGCTGTTCGCGGCGAACGATCCGATATACAAAAATGATCGAATGAACTATTCGGTCCGGTGTCCGTTGCAGTTTTGGAAAATATGCGTCCTGATTAGACGCGATGGCACCCCTTCAGCCACTGGGTTCGTGCTCGGACAAGAGGATATCCAGAACCTGCCGGGCTTCGAGGAAGCTTTCGACGTAGCGGCCACCCAGATCAGGATTGCTGACCTGGAAGAGCGGACCGGTCTGGATTTTGCCGATATTAAGAAATTCGATCACTTCGCCACTGGCGGGGCGTCGGGAACATTGGAGCTGCCTGGCGTCGAGGGGATGGTTCGGCGCGCGAAAATAGTCAGGAATGGCAGCGATATTGTTGTGTAACGAATTCGACATGCCCTTGTAAGCCAGGATAACGGCGCAGTTTGAGCTGACCGCTACCCAATTTTAGCTCGGTAGAGAGGCCGTGATGGAGCCGAAACAATATCTCACCGAACTCGAGTCGGCCTTGGAGCAATATCGCTTCGGTGAAGTCCGAGCCCTTACCGATCAGATCGACCCGGCTACCTTCGACTTGCCGCAGATTAAAAAGGCACTGCGTTTGATCCGCCGCAAGCGCCTGTTCGTTGAACTGGAGCACGCAACCAGCCTGTTCAGCATGGCCGGAAAAGACAATCCTCTTATTCGACGACAATGGTGCCAGTCGTTGCTCGACCAGGGACGCGTACTGCAGGCATTGGCCGCCTTGAATCTTATGTCTCAAAAGTACGCCGATGACCCAGTGGAAGGTCCGGAGATCCGAGGCTTGATCGGCCGCGCCTATAAGCAACTATTTGTCGCGAACGGCGATGCAGAAAGTTTAAGAGTGGCGATTGGCGCATACCGTTTTGATTGGGAGCGTCGTCATGGCGACCATCGATGGCATGGCGTCAATCTCGTTTCGTTGCTCTCGCGGGCGAAACGCGATGGAATTTCTATAGATGACGCTCCAGACGCGACTGAAATCGCGCAGCAAATTCACGATGACATTGAGAAACAGGGAGCGACTGGAATTTGGGACTATGCGACGAGCATCGAGGTTGCGATCGCGCAGCAGGACGAGCGTGCCATTCTGACAGCAGCGAAGAAATATATTCAACATCCGGATGCCGACGCGTTCGAACTCGCCAGTACGCTGCGTCAACTCAAAGAAGTCTGGCGTTTGGAAGGGACCGACGTCGGCGACAAGCTCTTGCCTGTGCTCGAGTACGCTGTGCTTCAGCGCGAGGGTGGCTCAATTCATCCAATACAACCCGGCAAGGTCTCGGTTGCAGAGGGTTTTGAGGCAGTTTTCGGGAACGAAGCGACAGTCAGGCTGCAATGGATCGACACCCTGTATCGATGCTGCACTGGCATTGGCCGCATCAACAATGCCGCAACCGGCGACCCCGTCGGGACAGGCTTCCTTATGTCCGGGGAGGATTTCTGTCGCGCTTGGGGAAATGGGCCGTTTTTTCTGACCAATGCCCACGTTATTAGCGTGGATCCCATAGATGAGGCTCCCTTGAGTCCATTGCAGGCGGAGATCGAATTCACCCGGCTCAACGGCCGCCCGCGAGTAAGGCTGGGAGAGCTTGTTTACAGCTCGCAACGCATCGAGATGGACATCTCGATCTTGCGAATCATTGCGCCGCCGGGCTCGGGCAAGCTTGAGCTCTGCCCTGCCCTGCCGAAAATCGGCGGCACTTCAATGCAACGCGTGTATGTGGTCGGCCATCCAAAAGGCCAAGAGCTCGCCGTCTCGCTGTATGACAACAGCCTTGCCGAATACTCACAGCAATATGTTCGCTACCGAAGCCCCACCGAAGAAGGCAATTCGGGGTCTCCAGTTTTAGATCGTCAACTAAGTTGCATTGCCATTCATCATCGCGCGTTGAAAGAGAAGCAGCTGAATGAAGGGATCGCCCTGGAGGCGATCATCCGCGCCATTGCAAAGCCGAAGCCGTAAAGGGTCGTGTGCTCCGACGTGAGTGCACAGCGCGTAACAGGCAAATCTGCCAACGGTAATGTGGTGCTATCCTACCTAAACGGAGTTAAGACAAATTTGAATCGTCCGCAACGCTATCGACGCGGGCCGTACGTACAGGTCGCATCGGCACGATGCTACCGCTGATCGGCTGAGACGATGTCGCACGATCAATTGGCTGACGGGATTTCGGAAAAGACAAACCATTCGCGACGCCAGCAACGCTCCAATTGATTAAAATCGATATGGGCGTACAGTAAAGTTTATTACGCACTCGTCTTCAGGATCGAACGGTTAGAGTCCGCATCGGGTACGGCGTGACAGCTTAACGGAGGAGCAAATTCTTGCCTCCCGTCAGCGCACAAAATCGCAAAGTGATTGCCGTACAATTTCTCACTGTGGCTGCGGATGACGAATATTCATTTCCACAACGCGGGTGCCGCCGTCGGCGTTGGCTACAGCACTTGCATTCCCCTTCTCTGAAAAAACACGCCGGTACTTACCTCAAGCGCGGAGCGATGTCGTCTGTGCGCTTGGCAATTTGAAAGCGGATTTCGGGATGCGCGATTGAGCCGCCTTGCAACTGGGCCGGCCGGAAGATCAGACGGAGTGTCTTATGATGTCTCTGTTCACAAGAAGGAAAGTGATTGGCATGTTTCGCTTGGTGGGGCTCGCAGCCCCATTTAAATTTTCGCCCCTCCTCGCAGCCGAAACTCAAGCCTCCACGAATACGCCAGATGTCCACCTGCTGAGCCAGGATGCTCGGCCTCCCGCGTCCGTTCCTCTACTCGATGCCCGGCTTGGCGCCCCAGCCAGCGACCGCCCGATATCTGATTCAAAACTGCCGAATGTGAATTGGGTACGGGGCAACGAGGCACGAGCCGAGTGGACTTGGGCGGCGCAGCTCTCCGACGGCAGCCCCGAAGCAGTCCCCAACAACCTGGGGCGGTACTTGGTCCAGATACCCGGCGTACTCGAAAAACAGCTCGATTATTCCACCAGTCTAGTCTTCGACACGCCGTCGTTCCGAAACGGAGTTCAGATATCGGGGTTCGTCGACCGCGTGACGAAGGAACTCGTAACCAATGCGATCGCCCAAAGGCGGAGAGCTTGGTACACGATGACGCATCACGCCTTTCTCGGCATGCAATCCGCACGTCGTTATGGCACCGCCCCCGATAAAATGGCGCAAAAGATGCTCCACCTCGACGCGCCGTCGACGCCGGGCATCTTTGATCGCCATGAAAACGCAGCGTTGATTTTCGCAAACAAGTTCGCCACCGATCCGCAGTCTTACAGTGACCAGGATTTTGCAGAGTTCCGCGCCGCTTTTGGTGAATATAACCAGAGTGTCTTCGCAGACGTGGAGCGTCCATTCCTTCAGCTTCGCGCAGCGCGTGAGGCCAGAGCCCAAGCGCTTGTCGATGCCAAGTCGGCCAACGAAGCGGATACGCTCGCGCGAAGAGCCGCAGATAGCGTTCCTACGACGATGCCGAAGGATCTTCTCGCGCGGAAGATCAATAGCCAGTTCGTCGAGCTTTGCTTTCACAGTATGCAGTTCGTCGGCCTGGCTGGCGTGTTTTCCGCTTTGAACATTCCCGACGAGGGACCGATGGACGGCGCTCTTCAGCCGGCGTATCCCCCCGAGTTTATTAAGAAACTTAACGGTCTTCTCGCCGCCGGATCGAACGGGATCGGCGAGATCGTTCCGCCCGCCGTCGTTCCGCCGACCGAGGCAATTGCTGCCGGTCGCGTAAAGGTCGGGCCCGCCCCATTGAAAGGAGCCCGCATCCCACTGGCTTCCTATGAGTTAAACTCTGATCGCGACTTCGGCATAACCCAAGGTGGACAGAGCCTCGCCGCGTGGGGCTGGGGACGCGGCGCGCATCAACCCGGCAGCCTGGTGTCTGCGCTGCAGCACCTGCCAGACGCGGGTCGCGAGGAGGCAATGTACTCACTGGCTCTGATGTTCAACGAAGACCAGACTCGCAACGGCGTGCTGGTGGCAGGTTTTGCCGATCGCGTACTCAAGGAGCTGCTGGTCCAGAAGGTCTACCGGCTCACTCGCTCCCGCTACGGTTTGGAACACCACACGATATTTGCATACGACGAGTTCCTCCGGCGTTATAGCGGCGGCGGGTACAGGCGGCCGGGAACGAGCGATGCGGATGCGCGGCGAACCACCGAGCGGGCGCTAACAGAGTGCACGGACAAGCTTCTGTATCTCCATGAAGCAGACAAGCATGCGGATAAATACTCGCCCGTTGAACTCGCGGCATTCGCGTGGGTGGATGCGGTCATCCTGAGACCTCACGAAGCTTATCGGCTTGAACCCGCATTGCGCCAAGCACTGAAAAGTCAGGACGAGGCCGAAATTGCGGCTGGAACACGCTGGCTCGACATGACGGGAGGCGGGACGCGCGGCGACGCTCTTAATCGCTTGCTCGATCATCAAATCGCAGAGCTGGCGATGTTTGTCTCGCATATGGACGGCGTTGGACGCGCGATGACGATGATGAAGCTGGAAGCGGAAGCGCCTGTCCAAATCATTCGTGGGAGATTCGGTCCGAGCGGCGGCATCATTCCCGAATTGGATAAAGACCGACAAGTGATCCCAACTGGGTATTTCAACAACCGTCTCGGCTTTCATGCACTGATGCGAGCGGTGGGTGTCGACGAAAGAGTCGTGACACTCAATGAGCTTTTTGCAAACCCAAAATTGAACCTCGAAATCACACGTCGAATCGAAGCCGGGCAGAAATCAGTCTCGATTTCCGGCGAAGACGCCGCAAAGACCGGAGAATTCTGAACGTTTGATGCTTCAGAGCCTTCCTGGTCATGCGGCTTTTGTCGTTTGCAGTATCGCAACGACATACGACGCGGCGTTGCCCAGGACAGGCAGCCCGCAGTTTCACTTGATAGTGGCAGCCCATGCCCGACACTGACGCCGTCAGCCATGCTCGTAAATTTCTGCGGGGCAAGCAGCTTAAATTTACGGAAGCTAACGAACTCTGGAAGCGGTTGAAAAACGAAGACCATCTTTCATTGGCCAGACGGGTGCTTCGTCAGTTGCGCGAAAAGCCTCTCTGCCTCAGCGATGGCGTGCCAAATGACACTTCGACAAAAGAGGCCCTCCTCCGTCAGGAGGCGCTGCTGACGAGCAAAGACCCGGAGCTCGATGCGGCCACCCGCCATGATGAAGCGCTCAATCTCCTCGCTGACGGATTCGAGTTCATTGAAAACAAGAAGCTTGCTGGCGACGGGGAAACTCTCGGTATCGCGGGCGGTATTTCTAAAAGCAGGTGGAATGATCTCGGTCAGCTGAAGGATCTGGTGCAAGCAGCAGAGTTCTACGAACGCGCGGCTCAAAATGAATTGGGGGATGACGCCTATCCGCACATCAATGCAGCCTTCCTCGAGGATCTGCTGGCGGCGGCGGGCGACCGACCGGCCGAGCGCCGCGAACGCGCAAGAAAACTACGTGAGCGCATCCAGAGAGACCTGCCGGTAAGCGGTACATGGTTCAACGCGGCGACACGTGCAGAGGCTCTGTTTGGACTTGGGAGATATGACGAAGCGACTGAAGTGCTCAGGCAGGTTGGGGCGAACATCAAACGCGCGCCGTGGGAGCTCCGCACCATGGCCGAGCAACTTGCCCACCTCGCCTATCTTCGCGAGGAACGCCCGCTCGAGCATCCGTCAATCCGCATGTTTTTCGAAACCTTGCTGCCGGGCGCAAGCGACGCCATTCGATCCGTCATAATCGGAAAGGTGGGGCTTGCCCTTTCTGGCGGCGGATTTCGGGCTTCGTTTTACCATCTCGGCGTATTGGCGTGCCTCGCCGAACGCAACATCCTGCGGGACATAGAGGTGCTTTCATGCGTCTCGGGCGGCAGCATCGTCGGTGCATGCTACTGGCTGAAGTTGCGCCAGCGGCTGTTGAAAGCCGAGCCGATGCGGCACGAAAGCTACATCGAGCTTGTGCGCGAATTGATCTTGCACTTCCAGGGCGCCGCTCGTGCGAACCTCAGGGGGCAGATCCAGCCCCACGTGGCAGAGGTCGTTTGGCGCTTCCTGAACGACGAAAGGGGCGTCCTGGATCCGGAAAAAGCGGCGGACGCGCTTGAAGAATTCTTCTATCTTCCGCTGTGGCCCGACGATGGTCCAATCCAAATGGACCAACTCGTCTTTAAACCGACCGACCATGACGCGGCTCTGACCGGATCCGGGGAGTTCAACCCTGGGAAGCACAACTGGCTGCGGGCTCACAAGGTCCCGGCGCTGATCTTGAACGCGACAACGGTCAATACCGGACACGCCTGGCGTTTCACACCGACCTGGATGGGTGAGGCGCCATGGTCTGTCCATGAGTCGGCCGACAGCATTCCAAGGTTGGAATGGTCCATGTACGACAGGGATGCGGGATGGCAAATCAGACTTGCTCGCGCCGTGGCAGCATCTGCCTGCGTTCCGATGGTGTTCGCGCCAATGCGCCTCGGCCAATATTATGGGCAGGGCGTCGAGATATCGCTCGTCGATGGCGCAGTGCATGACAACCAAGGCTCGGTGGCGTTGCTTGCCTCGGGCTGCAACGTGGTTCTCGTCAGCGATGCCTGCGCCCAGCTCGAGCTGGAGCTGGCGCCTGTTCCGGGCCTGAGGGGTCTGAAGACGTCGACCTTGCGGTTTGTAAACACGCTCATGGAACGGGTGCGCCTGGCCAATTTCGCCGACTTGGAGGCCCGTCGTCGTTCCGGTCTGCTTCGCGGTTTGACATTCCTCCACATGAAAGCGGGACTCGATGCCGACGTTATCCGCCTGAGCTTTTCCCAGGAAGCGTACAGCCAGGAACGTGCGCCTCTCTCTCCCTCGGGCGTGCGCAAGGACTTTCAGAGAGCGCTGGCGGCGTTGCGAACCGATCTGGATGTTTTCACGACCGACGAAGCGTTTGGTCTGATGGCATGCGGCTATCAAATGGCGTCCAAAGGACTCGACCGCGAGCTGCCCAAGCTTCGGGAGGTGTGGCGAGCAGCGCCCCGCGCCGACTGGCCATTCCAGGAGATGCTTGCCGAGATAACATCGGTTGCAAATACAACGTCACATCGCGATGATCGATTGGCCGCGTTGCGGACGGGCCACAATATCGGTATTTCGGCCGGCTCACCGAGCCCGCTGGTACGAACGCCGCAACCGCTATGGAGGATGGTCAAGTCTTTCCTGAGCAGTGTGGCACCGAGCGGATCTTCTCATTGAAGGTCGGGACGCTGAGGCCGCAAGACCCGAACCGTGCGAGATAGCCCATCATGAAATCGTTCACGCCCATGTGATGAAGCGTCACGACGTCGCCCGCCAGCAGCGCGTGGCGCTCTTCCGGCGTCAGGTCGTAATCGGCGATGGCCGCCGCCGGGTCGGATTGCATGCGTCCCCGGAAATCGTGATCGCGCAGAACCTGTCGGCAAATCTTGTGAACAGCGTGTACTGACATTGCCTAGCTCCAGCGCCAGCCGGCATAAGCGTGGCCGTTTTCCATTTGCTTTATGAGAAAATCCGGCTTGCGGTTGTCCGTGAAGGCCAGCATGGCAATCCAGTTGAGCAGCTCGCCGCCAACATTGCCGGCCGCGTGCATACGGGTTTCGGTGGCGGCGGAAATCAGCGAATCGGTGTCGCCGGCCTCGAGGTAGCGGCAGAGCTCGTGTACCCATTCCGGATCCGGCACGCCGTCGGTCTTGCCCGGATCGAT
>Ga0247789_1000025_pt1 | contig 23722 bp, 22 predicted proteins | sample UWRJS220509R4_FD_179919 | JGI IMG/M metagenome (GOLD analysis project Ga0247789, IMG submission 179919) | Soil microbial communities from Arlington Agricultural Research Station in Wisconsin, United States - UWRJ-S220-509R-4 | ecosystem: Environmental > Terrestrial > Soil > Agricultural land...
CCATAGCGACTTGTCGAGCAGTTGCGGTGCGTTGACTTCCTGGTAGTCGCCCTTCAGCCGGCGTCGCATATAGGCGACGATCTCCTGGAAGATCGTCCAGCCGTTGGCGTGCCAGAACACCGTGCCCGGGCCCTCTTCCTGGAAATGGAAGAGGTCCATTTCGCGGCCAAGCTTTCGGTGGTCTCGCTTCTCGGCTTCCTCAAGCTGATGAAGATAGGCGTCGAGTTCGTCCTGCTTTGTAAAGGCCGTGCCGTAGATGCGGGTGAGCATCGGATTGTTGGAATCGCCGCGCCAGTAGGCGCCTGCAACTTTCATCAGCTTGAACGCACTGCCGACCTTGCCGACCGATGTCATATGCGGGCCACGGCAGAGGTCGAACCAGTCGCCTTGCTTGTAGATCTTAATCTGCTGGTCCGCGGGGATGGCGTCGATCAGCTCGACCTTGAACGCCTCGCCCATGTCGCGGAAAGTTTTCTTGGCCTTCTCGCGCGTCCACACCTCCCTGGTGAACGCTTTGTCGCGCGCGATGATCTCGCGCATTTTCTTTTCGATGACCGGGAGGTCTTCCGGGGTGAACGGCTGATTGCGGAAGAAGTCGTAGTAGAACCCATTCTCGATCACCGGGCCGATGGTGACTTGCGTTCCGGGCCAGAGTGTTTGCACGGCTTCCGCGAGCACATGCGCGGCGTCGTGCCGGATGAGCTCGAGTGCGCGCGGATCTTCGCGCGAGATGAATTCGATCCTGGCGTCGCGATCGATCGGATCGGTGAGGTCGGCGAGCGTACCGTCGAGCGCCATGGCCACCGTGCGTTTGGCCAAAGAGGGCGAGATGCCTCTGGCAACGTCGAGACCGGTTGTGCCTGAGGGGTATTCGCGGCGTGCGCCGTCGGGGAAGGTCAGCGCGACCATCAGAGTCTCCTGTGCTCACTCGCTGCCTACGAATGCAGGTAAGCGTGGAACTCGATATAGCAGCCGAATCATGCCGCGCAACTAGGTGGGCGGGGTATCGTGGGCGCGGCGCCAGCGGCCGTATCGCCATGGCAGGTACCAGCGGGACTGCTGGGGCAGGGCGGTCGGTACGAAATCGAGTCCCGACGTTCCCCACGGATGGCATCGCAGGATGCGAGCGAGAGCCATCCAGCCACCCGCCCAGAGGCCGAAGCGGTCAATGGCTTCGTCCGCGTATTCCGAGCAGCTCGGTAAATGCCGGCAACGGGGCCCAATCAGTGGCGACAAGGTGACCCGATAGAGGATGACAAGGCCACGTCCGGCCAGTCGCGGCAGGCGGGCAAATGCTTGATGGTTCGTATTGAAGACCATTCAAGTTCCAGTGGAAGTTTAGATTGGCCTGTTCGCGCCGGAAGTTCCATTGCTCAAGCCAAGCCAATGGAACTTCTGGCCTTTCTGGGGGTATAGCGACTTTTTTACACTAGACCCGAATCTCGCAAGTGCACTAAGACCGTACTTGCGCGGGGGTATTTAGCGCCGCCAAAGCCCAGCCAGAACGTGGACAAGCCACGCCAGAAGACGGGCTTGGTGGCGAGACAGGGGTAGAATGAACCGATCCGTCTCGATCGCGGCGCTCGCTTTGGCGGCGCCACTGGCTTTGCTGCCGGCTTCTCTCCGTGCGTCCGATCGGTCGCTGCCGATGCGCTTTGAATTGCGCGTGCAAGGGCCCGTCGAATTCTGCGGCAACAACTGCAAGACCTTCATCGCTGCATCCGGTGCGATCACTGCGGACACTCCACGTCATTTTCTTCTGTTCGCGCAAAAGCACGACGTCGATGGCGCGACCGTCGTCCTCAATTCTGATGGCGGCTCGGTGCACGGTGCGATCGCTCTCGGGCGGGAACTGCGCAAACTAAAGCTCGCGACCACGGTCGGCAGCCTTGTCGATCTTCCCGCGGACAGCGAGGATCAACCGCGCGTTACATTCTCGCCACAAGCTGATTGCGAGTCGATGTGTGCCTTTGTGCTGCTGGGCGGCGTGCGCCGGACGGTACCGGCAGAGTCGCGCGTGATGGTGCATCAGATTTGGCTTGGCGATCGCCGCGAAGATCCGACCGCGGCTGGCTATTCGGCTGAGGATCTGGTGCTGGTTCAGCGAGATATTGGACGGCTTGCGCGCTACACGGCCGACATGGGTGCATCCGCCGATTTGCTCGAAGTCGCGCTGCGCATTCCGCCCTGGGAGCCGATGCACGCGCTGACGCGCGATGAGCTGAAGCTTACGAAGTTGACGACGGACGATGCGGACGTCCCGGTCGCGGCTGCGACCGTCGCGACATCTTCGCCAGGGCTGGTGCCGCAGCCAGCTTCGCGCGCGACCAGTGGTCTGCAGGCCACTCCCATTAGCGAGCAAAGGTGGTCGCTGGTGGATCGCGCGGGCATGGCAACACTCGCCCGCCGTCATCCGCTGACTGTCGAAGGCGAGGAGATCGGAAGCTTTGACCTTGTTGTGGCTTGTAGCCCCGGCGCTGATAGCTACGACGTCAGCTACGTCGAACGCCGGCATCGCGGAGAGCAGACGCCGCTTCCTGCGGCGATTGACTCGATCAGCCTGCGCGTCGGCAGCAATACGGCGACACTGAAAGTGGTCTCGACCGAGCGGCGCAGTGCACCGGACGAGCTTTTGACCCACGCAACGGCACGCGTTCCTTCCACGCTGATTGGTGCTTTTGCGGCTATGGGCAGCCACTCGATGGTAATCAGGACGCAGGGCGCCCAACTGGTTACTGGAATTCGCCTCGGCAATACCGGCGCCTCACAAAATTTGCCGCGTCTCTCGGCAGGATGCCGAAAGCCGGCCAGCGACCGGGCTGAGTTGCCGCGGACAAGGACCGGCGGTTTGGCTGCAGCGAAGTAACTACTCGGCGGCCTGCGTTCGTTTGGTGGCCGACCTCGCCTCGATCTGGTCCAGCGCAGACACGACGGCATCGAAGGTGAGCATGGTCGAGGCGTGGCGCGCCTTGTAGTCCCGCACCGGTTCGAGCACGGCAATGTCGGCCCATTTGCCGGCCGGAGGGGGGCCGCTCTCCTTCAGCATCTTTCGCACTGTTTCCCGCAGTTCACGCAATTCGGCGGGTTTTGCGCCGATCACGTGTCGCGCCATGATCGAGGATGATGCCTGCCCAAGCGCGCACGCTTTGACGTCGTGAGCGAAGTCGCTCACGGCGCCGTCACTGACTTTCAGGTCTACCGTGACCGTGGATCCACAAAGCTTTGAATGCGCCGTCGCCGTTGCGTCGGGCGTGGGGAGCCGGCCCAAACGGGGGATGTTGCCCGCGAGGTCGAGGATTCGGGCGTTATAAACGTCGTTAAGCATGGGTGATCTACCGATTATCCAATGCCGGCGGATTGCCTCGGCCGTGCAAAAGAATATATAGGGGCTGACCCGATGGCGCGAGAAGGGGTTCTCGGCGCCGGCACGGCATCAGGCCGTGTTGGAATGGGAATGCGGCGTCCAGATGCCACGGCCGGACGAAAATTGTCTTGCCATGCAACGACTGACGCGGCCACCCCGGTGACACATCCGGCACTGCCTTCACGGGCGAGCGCCGGTCGAACGGAGAGACCCGTCATGGACGCGAAGAATACCAACGTTAAGCCGTGGCCGAAGCAGAGCCTGTCAGATCATGTGCGGGCCGCGCCTGCGCCGGTCGAGCCGCGGCCGTCGCGAGAGCAGGCGGAAGCCGCCGTTCGCACGCTCATCGCCTATGCCGGCGATGATCCGACACGCGAAGGCTTGCTCGAGACGCCAAAGCGCGTCGTCGGCGCCTACGACGAAATCTATCAGGGGTATCGCGAGTGCCCTGTCGAGGTTCTCGACCGCACATTCAGTGAAACCGGCGGCTATGACGATTTCGTGCTGGTGCGCGACATCGGCTTCAATTCGCATTGCGAACATCACATGATGCCGTTTTACGGCAAGGCGCACGTCGCCTATATGCCGGTCGACCGCGTTGTCGGTCTGTCAAAGCTCGCTCGGCTGGTCGATGTTTACGCGCGCCGCCTGCAGACGCAGGAGCATCTGACGTCGCAGATTGCGACCGCCATCGACGAGATTTTGAAGCCGCGCGGCGTTGCGGTCATGATCGAAGCCGAGCATATGTGCATGTCTCTGCGTGGCGTGGAAAAGCCGGGCGCGCTGACGGTGACGACGCATTTCGCCGGCGCGTTCCGCGACGATGCCACCGAGCAGGTGCGCTTCATGACCATGTTGCGCGGCTCTCAGCGGTAGCAGGCGTTAGTATCCAGCCTCGGACGAAGTGCTTGCCGGGCCTGGCCCGGAAATTCATTACGACGTGACCATTGGCGCCCGTTTCCATGACGAATAAACCGGCTGACATCGAGGAAGGTCTGGCCTTCACACCGAAGTTCGACACCGACGGGCTCGTCACCGCGGTCGTGACGGACGCCAAATCGGGCGATGTGCTGATGGTTGCTCACATGAACGAAGAGGCGATTAGAAAAACCGTTGTGAGCGGCGAGGCCTGGTACTACAGCCGCTCACGCCAAACCCTCTGGAGAAAAGGCGAAACGTCCGGGCATACGCAGCGCGTCGTCGAATTGCGCGTGGACTGTGACCAGGATGCGCTCTGGCTCAAGGTCGAGCAGGCGGGCGAGGGCGCTTGCCATACCGGCCGGCGCTCGTGCTTCTATCGCGCTGTGCCGTTGGGTAAAGCCGGCGGGATCAAGCTTGAATTCCGCGACGCTGAGAAACGCTTCGATCCGTCGAAAGTCTACAAGTAGCCCTTCAGCCTTTTACGTTTGCCAGCAGCGCCTTTGCGCGCGCGAGGTGCGGGCGATCATACATCTTGCCGTCGATGCCAACCGCTCCCGCGCCGGGCTTTGCCGCGAACGCCGCGACCACGGCTTTTGCCTTCTCGATCTCCGCAGCAGTCGGCGTGAACACGTCGTTTATCACCGGCACTTGAGCCGGGTGAATGGCCAGGCGCCCCGTGAAGCCGTCGCGCCGCGCGGTTTCGGTGTCGCGGCGCAGGCCATCCGAATTGCGGAAGTCGACATAGACCGTTTCGATGGCCGGCACTTTAGCGGCGGCCGCCGCGTAGAGGCACACTGAACGGGCGAGACGATAAGGCTCGGTCAGTTCTCCCTGCGCGTCGCGATTTGTCGCCGCACCTAGTTCGGCCGAAAGATCTTCCGGGCCCCAGGTCAGCCCAATCAACCGAGGGCTGGCATTGCGGAAATTGCCGGCGGCAAAAAGCCCGGCCGCCGATTCAACTGCCTGCGCCAGAATTTTGATCTGGCCTTCGGGCACGCCGGCAATGGCTTCACGGGCGGTAAGCTTTGCGTCGAGATGAACAACGCTCGGTCCTCCTTCGGCTTTGGGGAAGACAACGGCATCCGGCCTTCCGGCGACGATGGCATCGAGGTCGGCATCGGTCATGCCTGTGTCGAGGCCATTGATGCGCACGAGCAGACGAGGGCGCTGCTTGGTGGCACCGGCTTTCTTGAGAAACGCGAGCGCCGCTTCGCGTGCGGCCGGTTTGCGCTCCGGAACGATTGAATCTTCGAGATCTACAATCACGGCGTCTGCCCCGCTCGCCAGGGCCTTGTCGAGCTTAGGGCCCCCGTCGGCGGGAACAAAAAGAAGAGAGCGCATGTACCGGTCCTTGTTGGGTTTTTAATTTACCCGAAATACCGCTCAGGTGCGCGATTTTGGCGCAGGAATTGCCGCGGGCTTGTGGGGTTTGAGCCGCCGGTTACGAGCAGAACATCGAGTGGAACATTCACCGCTGGTGCGGCTACTACGGCCGCGGCATCTGACACACACGACGAACCCCACCAGAACGACTTGAGGCCCGGCCAGTCGCCGGGCCTTTTTTATTTCGGCCGCATCCGCATGAAGGCCTGCCGGTGACATTCAGCGACCAGGGTGCCGTCCTGCTTGAAGGCCTTGTGGTGGAATTCGACGATTCCCGCGGCAGGCCGTGACTTCGACTCGCGCTTACTCACGACCTGCGTCGTGCAGTGGATGGTGTCGCCTTCAAAGAGCGGATTGGGAAACTTCACATCGGTCATGCCGAGATTGGCGATCGTGGTACCGACTGTCATGTCGGAGACTTGGATGCCGATCATGAGACCGAGGGTGAACAAGGAATTCATCAGCGGCTGGCCCCATTCGGTTTCGGTTTCGCAGAAGTGCCGATCAATATGCAGCGGCTGCGGATTGAGCGTCATGTTCGAGAACAGTATGTTGTCCATCTGCGTGACCGTGCGCGTGTAGCGGTGCTCGTAGGTCTTGCCGACCTCGAAGTCCTCGAAATAGAGGCCACCGCGCTTATGCCGCTCAATCGGTCCAACCATCAGTATCCTCCGAGATCGTTCGTAGTCCGCCGTTTGTGGGACCTATTAACCATTCGTTTACCATAATTCCCCATGGTCGGCAGGCCCGCGAGAGCCGGTGCGTCGCGTCAGTCGCCCATACAACCGCGTTTCAATCAGGCGCAACCCGATGGCCGTCAATCCGGCTACTGCCAGCGCGGCACCACAAATTACGGGAGCGATCCGACAGGCCGCACAGTCGACCGGGATCAGCTTCGAGTATCTGCTGACGACGGCGAAGATCGAGTCGAATCTCAACCCATCGGCGCAAGCGTCGACCTCGTCAGCAAAGGGCCTCTATCAGTTTATTGACCAGACGTGGCTCGGCACCATGAAGCAGGATGGGGCTGCGCTCGGCCTCGGCCGCTATGCTGACGCCATCACCCGTGCGCCGGACGGCCACTATGAGGTTGCCGATCCTGCCATGCGTGCAGCGATTCTGCGGCTGCGCACGGATCCGCAGGCAAGCGCAATGCTTGCCGGCGCGCTGACGCGCAATAATGCCACCTCGGTGGGTGCAAGCATCGGTCGGCAGCCGACCAATGGCGAGCTCTATATTGCGCATTTTTTGGGGGCCGATGGCGCGGGCAAATTGATAAACGGGGCAGCCAGCCGGCCACAGGCGAGTGCTGCAGCCATGTTTCCGCATGCCGCCGCGGCCAACCACAACATCTTTTATGACAATCACGGGCGCGCCCGCAGCGTCGGCGAAGTCTACGGCAAGCTCACGGGCCTTTTTGATTCCGCGCGGACGGTGGCCTTCGCGCAGGGCGGCATAACCCCGCCGGCTGTCGCTCGATCGGGTGGCGCAGCGCCTTTGCCGCCGCCGGTGACGGTTGCCGCGCTGCCTGTGAAGGCCGTGCCGGCGCGTGCGATGCGCGTGGCCTCTGCAGCGCCGCCGATTCCACCGGCGCCAATTCCGACTCCACCCGCGCGAGCCCCGACGCCTGATACGGCGGGCACGACGCAGGCGCTCGCGCGCGCCAGCGAGCAGTTGCCACCGGCTCCGGTGCGGCGGCCGTCCTTCCAATCAATGTTCACCGATCGGGTGAGCCAACCCTTGGCGCCAACCGTGACCACTTTGTGGGGCGTGCCGCCGAGCGGTGGCCCGCAAACCGCGCAGGCCGTAAAGGCGTTCGACCTGTTCAGCGACATGCGGCCCAACGAGCGCAAACTCGGCGACAAGGCCTGAAGGCGACCGGGCCCGTATGCTTAACGGGTGCTCAATTACTATGGTGAACGCTTTGTTAAGCCTCATTCGTTAGGCTGACGACTGCCGCCAAAAGGGGCCGGCTTCGGTAGCGTCGACAGTGCCATGATTGTTCGTCAGTTTTTGCATTGGGTCCGCCAGGCGCCAGCCGGTGAGCGGGCAGAGGCGACATCCGCCCTGGCACGCGCCTACCTTTACTCCGATCTTTCGTCAGACGATCGCGCCGCGGCTGAAGGCGCCATGATCATGCTGCTGGACGATCCGTCGTCTTTGGTGCGGGGGGCGCTTGCCGAGGCGCTCGCCTCCGATGAGAACGCGCCGCGGATCGTTGTTCACGCCCTGGCGTCCGACCAGCCGGATGTGGCTCTGCCGGTGTTGATGCGCTCTCCGTTGCTGCTCGAAGACGATCTGGTCGACCTGATTGCAACAGGTCAGACCGATGTTCAGGTTGCCATCGCCTCGCGCGCGTCCTTGCCGCGCTCGCTCGCTGCGGCCATCGCCGAGGTGGCCGGGCCGGAGGCCTGCCTTGAACTGCTTGAAAATCCGGACGCCGACATTGCGCCGTTCTCAATGGACCGGATCATCGATCGCTTCGGCCATCACGCTCCAATCCGTGAGACCATGCTGGCCCGCGACGACCTCTCGATGGCCATGCGCCAGTCTTTGCTCTCCAAGCTGTCGCAGACGCTCGCCGGCTTTGTCACGGCGCGGCAGTGGATGGGGCCCGAGCACGCCGAATATGCGGCGCGGGAAGCCTGCGAGAAGGCGACCGTCGCACTTGCGGCTGACACGGCATACGAAGAGCTGGGTGCGCTGGTTCAGCACCTGCGCCAAAGCGGTCAGCTGACGGCGGGGATGCTTCTGCGCGCGCTGCTTTCCGGAAATGTCGTTCTGTTCGAGGAGGCGCTTGCCGAATTGTCCGACATGCCGATCGATCGCGTGACCGGCTATATCCACGATAAGAACATTTCCGGCTTCCGCGCTCTCTATCGCAAAGCTGGCTTGCCTGATGCGGCCTATCCGGCCTTCCGCGAAGCGCTGGCGGCGATCCGCGCGGGCTTGCTCGTCGGCGAACAGGGTGGAGCGGCACGATTGAAGCGCCGGGTGGTCGAACGGGTCCTTAACGCGTGCGCGGATGAACGCGGTGCGGACAGCGCTTCATTGCTGGCATTGCTGCGGCAATTTGCGGTTGAAGCGGCGCGCGAAGAGGCTCGGTTGTTCTGCGACGACCTGGTCGCCGACGCATTTATCATGCACGCCGACAATTTCGAGCGGGCGCAGCTCGCTGCCGCTTGAAATTTATCGAGGAACGATCGACGGACTCTTCAGCTGCTTGAGCACGTCGGGGCGGTCTCGGTTTTCCTTGATCAGGAAATCGTCGGCAACCTCCCGCAATTGCTTCGTCAATGCGGTGGCAAGCTTCTGCGCGTCGGAATGTCTGTATTCGCGATGAATCGCGCGCACAGCATCGACGTGCTGCTCGATCAGCGCTGAGGGAATTCGGTCCGGATCCGGCGCGTGCTCGATGAGCCGGCAAAGGCTCTCGGCCGCCAACGCCACTGCCGGATAGCCGAAGGTTGCCGCTTCGCCCTTGATGTCATGCGCAGCGCGAAACAACGCCTCCTTGGTCGCATCGGTGAATCCGTCGCGCAGGATGTCGCGGCGGGCGCCGTCAAGCCGCTCACACTCTGAGTCCATCCATGCGCCGAATTCAGGGGAGAGCGCGGCAAGCGCTTTTTCGGCACGGGTGATGGGGTCTTCGCTGTTGTCGTCCGGAGCTTTGTTTGTCACGGCCATGTTTAGCTTGTTGTCCGGCACGATGACCTCGTGGTCGCCGTGGTTGACGACCGAAGCCTTGTCTTTTGAACGGGACATTCCTGCCGCCTTTGTCAGACCGGGGCGCGTGCCTTTTCGAGCAGAGGAGTCTGCCGGATGATGTCGGCCTTGCCGCCCTTGCGCCGCTCCGGCCCGATGTAGTTCGAGGGCGTGTTGCGGCGGCGATCCGGCCCGAAATAGGTCTTCGTCTTGATGAACGGGCGCGGGTTGGCGACCACGTTGATGATGCGCTGATAAAGCGCCTTGGCCGAAATCGGCTTGGCGAGAAACTCGGTCACGCCGGCATCGCGCGCCGCCATCACGCGTTTCTTCTCCGAGTGGCCGGTCAGCATGATGATCGCCACGTAGGGGTTCGCATTGGCCCCGGGCTGGCGGATCATCTGCATCAACTCGAGGCCGTCGAAAATCGGCATGGCCCAGTCGGTGATGACGATGTCGGGGATGTAGTGCGTGAAGGCCTCGAGGCCGGCGGCGCCGTCTTCCGCCTCGTAGACTTCCCGCGCGCCGAAGCCGTGCAGCAGCGTGCGCAGGATACGGCGCATGTGCGCATTGTCGTCGATGACGAGGAAACGCAGGCGGTTGAAATCGATACGAACCATGGTGCCCCAGCCCGGGCACGACGCGGGAGCCCGGTACCGTAGCGCCAAGCTACCGGGGCGCCGTTAACGAATGGTTTAGCATGCCGCCCCGGAGCCGGACCGGTTGTGTGCGGCGGATCAAACGGCCGTCTTCATCCGCGCAATGGCGGTCGCAATGACCTCATCCATCGGCGCCGACCACCACCGGTTCGAGAAGATTTCGACCTCGACGCAGCCGGCGAAGCCTTGCGCTTCGACGGCCGCCCGGATGCGCGGGATATCGATGATGCCGTCGCCCATCATTCCGCGGTCGTTGACCGTGTCGGCGGTCGGCACCAGCCAGTCGCAGACGTGAAAGGCCAGCAGGCGGCGAGGGCCCGCGCGTTCGATCTGCGTCATCAACTCGAAATCCCACCAGACGTGGTAGACGTCGAGCGCCACGCCGAGCATTCCGCTGCGCGCCGGATCGATACGGTCGCACAGGTCGAGCGCCTGCCGCATGGTGTTCACGCAGGCGCGGTCGGCGGCGGTCATCGGATGCAGCGGCTCGATCGCCAGCGCCATTCCGGCCGTGTGGGCATAGTCGAAAAGCTCCGCGATGCCGTCTTCAACCTGCGCATGCGCGGCGGCGATGTCCTTGCTCGGCGCGCTGCCGGGACGGGAAAATTGGGGAAGGCCCCCCGCAACCAGCACAAGACACGGCGCGCCCAGCGTCTTCGCCTCGTCCACCGCGCGGCGGTTGTCGTCGCGCGCCTCGATCCGGCGGGCTGCGTCGGCCGTGAACATGCCGCCGCGGCAATATCCGGAAAGCGCAAGCCCGGCATCGCGGATGGCCTTGGCGGCGCGATCGATGCCGGTCGCCGCCACCTGATCGCGCCAGGGGTCGATCGCGCGAATGCCGTGGCGCGCACAGGCCTCGATGATGTCGAGCAGCGCGCCCTGCTTGCGCACGGTCGCGGTGTTCAGCGACATCCAGCGATGGTCGCCGCTCAGGTCGCGCATCAGGCGTCGATTCCGCGCGCGGCTAGCACCGTGCGCATCCGCGCAACCGCGCGATCGGGATCGCGCAGGAGTCCGGCCTTGTCGGCCAGGCGGAAAATATCCGCCAGATGCACGGTCGAGCGCGCGCTCTCCTGGCCTCCGACCAGCGTGAAGTGATCCTGGTGGCCGTTGAGGTAGGCCATGAACACGACGCCGGTCTTGTAGAAGCGGGTGGGGCTGCGGAAGATGTGGCGCGACAGCGGCACGGTCGGCGCGAGAATGTCGTGGAAGTCGTCATTGTCGTTGTCGGCGAGCCGCACCAGCGCCGCCGAGGCGGCCGGCGCTATGACGTCGAATATGCCCAGCAGCGCGTGCGAATAGCCCTGGCTGTCTCCGGCTATCAGTTCGGCGTAGTTGAAATCGTCGCCGGTATACATCAGCACGCCTTGCCGCAGCCGCCGGCGCATCGCGATTTCCTTGTCCTTGTCGAGCAGCGATATCTTCACGCCATCGACCTTGGCGGCGTGCTCGTTGATGATCTCGACCGCGGTCGTCATGGCGCTGCCGGCGTCGGCCGAGCCCCAGTAGCCGGCGAGCGCAGGGTCGAACATGTCGCCAAGCCAGTGGATGATCACCGGCTCGCGCACGCCTTGCAGAATACGTCCGTAGACCTTGGCGTAGTCGTCGGGCGAGCGCGCCACTCTTGCGAGCGCCCGCGAGGCCATCAGCACGATCCGTCCGCCGGCCGCCTCGATGGCTTCGATCTGCTCCTCGTAAGCGCGGATGATGTCGTCGAGGCCGCGCGCCTCGCCCGGATCGAGCTGATCGGTGCCGCAGCCTGAGAAGACCAGGCCGTTGCAGGCCTTGGCCGCGGCGACTGAGCGCTTGATCAGCTCCAGCGAGGTCGGCCAGTCGACGCCCATGCCGCGTTGCGCGGTGTCCATGGCTTCGGCGACGCCGAGCCCGAGCCCCCAGAGGTGCTCGCGGAACGCGATGGTCTTGTCCCAGTCGATCGCGCAATCGAGCCAGGGATCGTTGTCCGCATCGGGATCGGCGACGACGTGGGCCGCGGCGAACGCGACGCGGTTGAGCTTCGCGTTCTGACGGTCGGGGAAATGCTTCGGCTCGGACAACTGGAATATTTCCAGCGAGCGGTCGGCGCGCGGCAATTTGATCGCGCGCGTGTGCAGGGATTTGTCCATGCGGTTCATCGCCATTCTCCCTACAGCGCGGGGACGTCGACCCAGCGCCGTTCTTTCCAGCTCTTGGTTGCGCACTCCACCAGCTGTAGCCCTTTCGCGCCTTCGCGCAGCGTATATTTGTAGGGCGCGTTCTCGGCCAGGTGGCGGATGAACATTTCCCATTGCACCTTGAAGCCGTTGTCGAAGGTCGTGAAGTCGGGCACCGGCTGCCATGACGCATAGAGATCCAGCGTCTGCTTCTGGTCGGGGTTCCAGACCGGCCGTGGTGTGCCTTGCCGCGATTGCATCACGCAGTCGTGCAGGCCGGCGACGGCCGATCCGTGCGTGCCGTCGACCTGGAAGGTCACCAGGTCGTCGCGATAGGGGCGCACGCACCATGACGAATTGACGTGGGCGATGATGCCGCCGTCGAGCTGAAACGTCGCATAGGCCGCGTCATCGGCGTCGGCCTTGTAGGGCTTGCCGTCTTCGTCCCAGCGTTGGGGAATGTGCGTGGTGCCGATGCAGGACACGGCCTTCACCTCGGCGAACGTGTTGTCGAGCACGTAACGCCAGTGGCACAGCATATCCAGGATGATGCCGCCGCCTTCGGCGAGCTTGTAATTCCATGACGGCCGCTGGATCGGCTGCAGGTCGCCCTCGAACACCCAGTAGCCGAACTCGCCGCGCACCGACAGCATGCGGCCGAAAAATCCGCTGTCGCGCAGGAATTTGAGCTTCATCAGGCCCGGCAGGAAAATCTTGTCCTGCACGACGCCGTGCTTGAGCCCCGATTTCTCGGCGAGCTGGCAGACCTTCATGGCCTCGGCGAGGGTGGTCGCGATCGGCTTCTCGCAGTAGATGTGCTTGCCGGCGGCGATCGCCTTTTCGAGCAAAGCCGGCCGCATCTGCGTGGTTGCGGCATCGAAGAAGACCTCGTCGTCCTTCTTGGCCAGGGCCTTGTCGAGATCGGTCGACCAGCGCTCGACGCCATGTTGCTTCGCGAGCGCCGCCGTCTTGTCCGCATTGCGGCCGATCAGGATCGGATCGGGCATGACGCGGTCGCCGTTCGCAAGCCCGACGCCGCCCTGTGCACGGATCGCGAGAATGGAGCGGATCAGGTGCTGGTTGGTCCCCATCCGGCCGGTGACCCCGTTCATGATGATTCCGAGGCGTCTCGTCGTCACGATGCGAGCTCCTTGAATTCGCTTTTTTGGTATCGGTCGGCCGGAAGAATTCGCGCAGGCGGGCGTTTCATGGCGTCAGTTCAGCCGCAATCCGCCGGCAAGGCAAGTGTCGCGTGGCTGCGGTATTGAGCAGGCCGATCAATGCGATTTCGGCGGGACTTGAACTATTCTTTCAACAGCGCGGCCATGATCCGCTCGCGCGTGAGCGGCAGGTCGCGAATGCGCGTGCCGAGCGCATGCGAGACGGCATTGCCGATCGCCGCGGCAGTCGGTCCTGCCGTGACCTCGCCGACGCCGAGCGGGACCTCGTCTTTGGTGTTGATCAACGCGACGTCGATCTCCGGCACCTCGCTGAACTTGAGCACCGGGTAGGTCTCCCAGTCGAACGAGGCAACGCCGTTGTCGAAGCGGACCTGCTCCTTGAGCACCCAGCTTGCCGACTGGATGATGCCGCCCTCGACTTGATTGATGACGCCGTCCGGATTGACCACGAGCCCGGCATCGGTCGCGCACCAGACGTGGTGCAGCCGGATTTCTTCATCGACGGAAAGCTCAACGACCACAGCGGAATAGGCGGCGCGGTTCTTGTATCGCGCGAAGGCGATGCCGCGTCCGCGGCCCTGGCCTCCGGGCGCGCCGGCCTGCCATCCGGCCATGGCGGCGGCCTTCTCGATGACGGCGCGTGCGCGGGGGTCGGTTGTGATCGACAGCCGGTATTGCACCGGGTCCTGTCCGGCGCGCGCGGCGAGGTCGTCGATGCAGCATTCCATCGCGAAAATGTTTGGCATGGCGCCGAGCCCGCGCAAGGCCGAGGTGCGCACGGGCGATTCCGTCACGAGATGATGCAGCATGCGCTTGGCCGGAATGTCGTAAAGCGGCTCGCCATTGCGCGTGCCGCCGCCGCCATTCGCCTCGGGCACGTCGTTCGGCGGCGGCTCGGGAGGCGGATCGGGCAAAGCAAGCGCGCCGAGCAGATTGCCGCCCGCGCCGGGGCGCAAATTGTGCGTTGGGCTCCAGATCTCCTGCGTCCAGTCGACGGGCTTGCCGGCGTCGTCGAGCAGCGCGCGGACCTTGACCACCATCGCCGGGGTCTTCGGCTCGTAGATGAACTCTTCCTCGCGGCGCCAGCGCACGCGGATCGGTTGACCTGGCTTCTGCATGGCAATGATAGCCGCGTCCGCCGCGGCATCGTCGGCGCCATTGTGGCCGTAGCAGCCGGAGCCCTGCACGTGGTGCACGACGATCGAGGAGGGTTCGAGCTTCAGGATTTTCGCGAGCGCCGCGCGCAGCGGATAGACGCCCTGGCAGTGCGTCCACACCGTCAGCTTTGCATCCTTGTAGAGCGCGAGCCCGCAGGACGGCGAGATCGACGCGTGCGCAAGATAGCCGCGCGAAAAAGTGGCCTCGTAGCGCTCGCGTCCCTGCGGATTTCCCGGATCTGGCGCGCCGAAGACCCGCTCGACGACCGGCCGCTGCAGCAGCCAGTTTGCCTCCTGTTGCGTCGGCGTCGGCGCCTCGACGTGCTGCCAGGTCACATGGTTGACCGCGGCGGCGCCTGCGGCTTCGACCGCGGTCTCGTCGTCGCCGATGATGGCGAGAAAGTTGCCGTTGCGGACCAGCTCGACCGGCCCCTTGGCGGCGCGGCGGATTGCATTTTCGTCGATCGTGCCGATCGTCGCGCCGCGGTTGGGCTGGCGCACGACGCGCGCATGCACCATGCCGTCGAGCTGCATGTCGTGAATAAAGATGGCTTCACCGAACACCTTCGCCGGCAGATCGATGCGCGCGCTGCTTTCGCCGATGCTCTTGAGATCGGGGATGCGCTTGCGCGCGCCGGTGCCGGTCGCTTTGGCGGTCAGGTCGACCGCGCCGGCCAGCGTCCAGTAATCCTGCCCGGTCGAGGCGCCGTTGCGCAGGATGCCGCCGTCGCGGATCGACAGCTCGGCCGCTTTGCAGCCGAGCACTTTCGCGGCCTGGGCGAGGAACAGTGCGCGCACGTCGGCGCAGGCCTGCCGCATGGCGACGCCGCCGAACTGGATCGACTGGCTGCCGGCGGTATAGCCCTCGTTCGGCGCCTTGATCGTATCGCCCGAGCGGATCGTGATGCGCGCCATCGACACGTCGAGCTCGTCGGCCGCGATCTGCCTCATTGCGGTGAGCACGCCCTGGCCGAGCTCGACGCGGCCGGTGAGCACGGTGACCTTGCCCGGCGCGGGGAAGGCGACCCAGCGGTCGAGCTCGGGATTGGCCTCGAGTTGGGCGGGCAGCGGCGCGGTCATCGGGAGGCCCCCGCGCGCATCGCGGCCGCCGCTTTTTCGACGGCGCGCATGATGCGGTTGTGCGAGCCGCAGCGGCAGATGTTGCCGTCGAGCGCCTGCGCGATCTCGCCGCGCGTCGGTTTCGGATTTTTGTCGAGCAAAGCCTTCGCGGTGATCAGGATGCCCGACAGGCAGTAGCCGCATTGGCCGGCCTGCTCGTCGATGAAAGCCTGTTGCAGCGGGTGAGGGCGGTCGGCATTCCCCAGGCCTTCGACGGTGGTGACGGATTTTCCGGCGATGCTCCATACCGGCTTGGTGCAGCATTTCTCCGGCGCGCCATCGATCAGCACCATGCAGCAACCGCACTGCTCGAGGCCGCAGCCGAAGCGCGTTCCCATCAGCCCGAGCTCGTTGCGCAGCCCGTCGAGCAAGGGCGTCTCTTCATTGTCGAGCGACACGCTGACGGGCTTGCCGTTGACTGAAAAATCGAAACTCTTGGACACGCGCGCTCCTAAAAGCCGAACTGCTCGCGCAGAATTCGTTCGTCGAGATTATGGCCGGGATCGAACAGCATGTTGATCGAAATGCCGTGGTCCATGCGGATGTCGACGCTGTGAACGGAGCGCACCTCGTCGTGGTCGGCGACCGCGGCGACCGGGCGCTTCTGCGCTTCCAGCACCTCGATGGTGACTCTCGCTTTGTCCGGCAGCAGAGCGCCGCGCCAGCGCCGCGGCCGGAACGGGCTGATCGGCGTCAGCGCCATGAGCGGCGCGTTGATGGGAATGATCGCGCCCTGCGCCGAAAGGTTATACGCGGTCGATCCGGCCGGCGTCGCGACCAGCACGCCGTCGGAAATGAGCTCGGCGAGCCGCTCCTGTCCGTCGATCAGGATGCGCAGGTGGGAAGCCTGCGCGCTCTGCCGGAACAGCGACACCTCGTTGATCGCGCGATGCTCGTGCGTGCGCCCTTGCACGTCGCGCGCCTGCATCAGCAGCGGGTGGATGACGGTGATGTGCGCGCTCGTCAATCTTTCGGCGAGTTTTTCCTCGGCGAATTCGTTCATCAGAAAGCCGACGGTGCCGCGATGCATGCCGTAGATCGGCTTGCCGGATTTCATGAACTTGTGCAGGGTCTGCAGCATCAGGCCGTCGCCGCCCAGTGCGACGATCACGTCGGCCTTCGCGGGGTCGGCGTTGCCGTAGCGTTTTTCCAGCCGCGCGCAGGCCTCGCGTGCCTCCGGCGTCTGACCGGCGACGAAGGCAATGGTCTTGAACTGGTTCATGCGGGGACCCGAGGATGGAACGCGCGGTGCTCGTCTATACGACTTGGCCCTCGATTGTCGAGGCGGAGCGGGCGGGACGCGCCATCGTCGAGCGGCGGCTCGCGGCCTGTGTGAATATCCTGCCGGGCATGGTCTCGCACTACTGGTGGCAGGGCAAAATCGAGCGGGCCGAGGAGGTCGTCATGTTGGTCAAAACCCGCGCCGGCCTGGCCGGCGCCGTGGGACAGGCGGTCAAGGCGGCGCATAGCTACACGACGCCATCCATCATGGTCGTGCCGGTGGAGCAGGTCGACCCGGACTACCACCGCTGGATCGTCGAGGAGACCAGCCAAAACGACTGATCGCCGCCACCGCTATCTCGTCCTGTGTTCCGTTTCACGGATAATGCGGCCGTATTTTTCGTATTCACCTGAAATGAATGCACCGAATTTGTCTCCGCAAATTCCGGTTGCGAACAAGCCCAACGCCGCAAGTTTCGGTTTCAGTTCCGGCGCGCTGACAGCATCCATGAACCAAGTGGAGAGTTCGGCGATGATTTTCTCCGGCGTTTCTGCCGGTGCAACGACGCCAAACCAGATGTCCGACTCGTAACCCTCGAAACCGGATTCGGCGACCGTGGGGACGTCGGGTATCTCGCTGACCCTGACAGGCGAGGTGACCGCGAGAGCGTGCAGTTGATTGTCTTTCACCAACCCCACCACGTTCGGGTAGCTCGCCAGCGCCGAGTTCACCTGACCGGAAAGCACGGCATTCACCGCGGGCGTCGAGCCCTGATACGGGATGTAATTGATGGTGACGTTGGCCAGACGCTTCAGCATCTCGATCGCGAAACGCGTGCTGGAGGCAGGGCCGGCGCTCGCAAACGTAATCTCGCCTGGCCTGGCTCGCGCCGCGCCGAGCAGGCCCTTGAGCGTGCGATAGGGCGACAAAGCGTGGACGACAAAAACCTGCGGAGAACGGGCCAGGTAACAGACCGGTCTGAAGCTGGTGAGTGGATCGTAATTCAATTTGCGCAGATGCGCGTTTATCACGAATTCAGGTGTGCTGATCAGCAGCGTGTTGCCATCGGGCTCGGCGCGTGAGGCTACCTCCGTGCCGATCGTGTTGCTGGCCCCTGGTCGATTTTCGACGACGACTTTGATGTTCTGCGCGCGGCCCATGTGGTCGGCGAGGAGTCGCGCGAGGAGATCGGCACCTCCGCCGACGGTAGAGGGCACGATTATCCTGATCGTCCTTTTGGTCTGAGCGGAGGAAACATCGTCGTACAAAAGGATGAGAGGCAAAGCGAGGCAGGCTGCGCCGGCGAAGAATGCAATAGCCAGAAGTTTGCTCGTGGCAGCGCTCATTTCAACCGTCACCCTGGCCGAAGGTCGTCACAGTTTGACCAGCGAAGGTCCTGGGGTGCAAGCGACGCATCGGAATGGTAGCGTCTGCCGCTTCGACCATAAGCAGTGTCTTTTCAGAAGATTGCAGTGAAACCGTTGCCCGGAATTCAGACGCGGGAGGCTGACATCGAGCGCCTTGGCGAGATTGCCGCCGAGGCCTATGCGGTGGCAGGTCGCTTTTGCGGATCGTGCCGTAACCTCCATGCATTGTGGCCATACATTCGCCTGTCCCGTTCGTCGACGGGTCTCGAGCGGAGCGGCTCGGTTTTGGAGACGGCGTTACGAGCATTTATCACCGGAGGCTTGCGAAAAATTCTCATCGCCGGAGCAGCTGATACGGGTCTTCTTTCGCTTGTTCTCCGCGCAGCAGACGATTTCGACGTGGATGTCACGGTCCTCGACGTCTGCGCCTCGCCGCTTGAACTGTGCCGCCGCCTGGCCGGTCAATGGTCGATCCCGGTCAGAACCGTCAAACAGGACCTGGCGGATTTGGACGAGCGACAGGCGTTTGATCTGGTTCTCGTGCATGGAACGCTCCATTTCATCGCTGGGGAAAAAAGATTGAATGTGCTTGCCCGTATTCACCGGGCGCTACGCCCTAACGGTCGTCTGGTTCTGTTGTTCAATACGAGCAGACCTTCCACGATCAGGAAGGACGACAAACTCCATGTCGACTACGCGGAGTTGGTCGTGAACGAGCTGAGGCGGCTGGCCATTCCTCTGCCGGACTCCGAATCCGAATTTATACGCAGACTGTCCGATCATTCCCGCCAACGTCAGGAGCGGGAAGGCGCCTTTGCCAGCCCCGGCGATGCCGAGCAACTGCTCGAGACGGCTGGGTTCGAGATTATCGGCTGCAGCGAGGTCGAGACGACACATTCAGCAAAAACGTTCACGGCACACATTTCGAAGCATCGCTTCATGGCGATCGCGGAGCCGAAGTGTTCGACGTAAGGCCATTCAATGACGGCCGAACGTAATCTTGTCCTCGTCCACACGCCTGGTTATCAGGCCGTCGAGGACTTTCAAAGCATCGGACGCGCCGTTCAGGAGCTTGCGCCGGACATCGAGGTGTTCGTTGCCTCCAACAGCATTTCTTCCTCCGTCACGCGGCGGCAAGCGGGCCGGCGCCCGAGCTTGATTTTCTCACCGGGAAAATTGCTCAGCTTCAGTCCCCTGCGTGGCAAGGTTTACGCCGGCTCCCCAATACCGAAACTTGAGCAGATCGAGCGCTTCCAGGCCGCCGGGTTGCCCGTGCCGCCAACTGCGGAAATAAAGCCGAACGTCGATCTGCCCAAAGCCACCTTTGGATCGTACGTCGTCGTCAAGCCGGGATTTTCGGAATCATCGCGGGGACAATTCATCACGCTGATGCGGCGCGAAGCGGTGACCTTCCAGCCGCGTGAACGCTTCGCTCTGGATCATCCGGGCAGATACGGGCCGCTGCTCGCGCAAAAATTCATCGATACCGGCACCTTTGTAAATCATTACCGCGTGCTGACGCTCTTCGGTGCTCCTCTCCTTGCGTTCAAAACCACGTCGGAAAGGGCAAGGCCTGCGCTCGACTCGAGCGATGACGCGCTTGCGAACATCGCTCTCAAAGCGCGACGCCGCGACGGGCCGATCAGAAGAGAATTTACTCCAGATCCTGACATCCTTGAGCTTGCGCGTCGCGCGTACTCGGCGCTGCCGGAAATTGCATTGCAAGGCATCGACATCATCCGCGAAGCCGGCTCCGGCAAACTTTATCTGCTCGAGGCCAACCCAGGCGGCAACACCTGGATTTTCTCCAAAGGCGATTTGACGACGCAATTAAAGACCGCGCTCGGCGTCGAGCGTCTCACCGATCAGTTCGACGCATTTCGAACAGCTGCGAAGGTGTTGATTGAGCGCACGCGGGCTGAGGCCGAGTAGGTGCTCGCTCGCGCTCTGCAATCACTTGAAAGGTTGGGGGATGGCCGCGTTCGATTTTGCGCGCGGCTCAAGGGGCAAACTTATAATTAATTCCGGCTCGGACAATGTCGCCACTAACTTTGGCTGTCGCCGTCCACGGCGCTGCTGCTGCTAAATCGACTCGCGGAACACCGTAGTCAGCTGTGCCCAGATCGAAATGGAGATACTCGAGCTTCAACGACAATCGATTGGTGAACGCGTGTTCGAAGCCCGCACCGACGGTCCATCCGGTGCGGGTCGACGACGAAGAACCTGAATAAGTAATATGAGCGGGGTTTTGAACCGACGTCACGGTGACCGACGATTTCACGTCACCAAGCGCTAACCCGCCAGTCGCATAAAGATACGACGGTCCCCAGGCATATCCGAATCGTGCGCGCACCGTGGCGAGCCAGCGTAAGCGTGTTTGCTGGACAGTGTCCTCGCCACCAATCCTGAAACTTTGGCCGCGTGAAGCATGAATGTAATTAATATCGCCCTCAAGGCCGGCGACCCAGCGTGGATCGAACTGCCAGTTGCAGCCGAGTTGGCCGCCGCCGGTGAAGCTCGTGTCGCGCCCGCTTGAATCAAACGTGCGGATCGGGAGGGCAGGCGCCGCCGTGGTTACGCTCTGGTCGATGGAGACCCGGCTGCCGCCAGCATTGGCGCCAACGTAACATCCGCTCCACGAAAACGGAGCCGCCGCTGGCAGAGGCGGTGCCTTCACCGGGAGGTCGGCCGCCCAGGCTGCGCCGCCCATGATCGCTGTCGACGTCGTTAGCGCTGTTGAAGCAAGAAACGTCCGCCGCATGAACGAAGCCCCCGGGTCGCGTTAAATCGGCAATATTTGATCGATTATTATCCGCTCTCATTGGCTCTGGAAATCGCCCGAAAAGTCGGTCCCGATTGAAAGCAAAGCTTTTGTCGTGACCGGCCTTGCCTCACGCATCGCTTCGCGGCCCTGCGACTGCGGTTTTGAAGCGCTGTTGCCGAATTGCCACTACCGCTGAAATTCAATCTATTTTTGTGGACCGTTACTGGGGGCCGCTTATCGCCGGTGCTTTGCAAGCCGGAACGTCATCGCGTCCCGTAACGTTCATGCCCGGCGCGAGGCCGGGCATGACAATCGGCTCGATATAATTTCCCGCGCGTCAGTAGCTCGCCGTGCCGTCGATGACGGCCCTGAGCTGGCGATACTCCTCGCAGTCGGCGGTGCCGCAAATCAGCTTCACCTTCTGCAGGAAGTCCTCGGCCTTGAGCCTGTTGCCCTGCTCCGCCTGCCACATTCCATAGTAGGACCACGTGCGCACGTGGTTGGGATCGGCGGCGAGCGCCTTCTCGTACCAGAACTTGGAATCGTCGTAGTCGCCGAGCTTGCGATGCGCGTATCCGATGTAGTTCGCGACATCGGGATGTTCGTCGTGGCCGAGCGCGTGCATGGCGGCGATGCCGTCCTGGTAATTGCCGCTGACAATCAAAAGCCGGGCGGCGTGATAGTCGTGCAGAAATTTCTCCTGTGCGAGCTGCCGCTGCTGCTCTTCGATCACGTTGTTTTGCTTCTTTTTCTTTTTCTTGCTGCTGCTGTCGTCGGCAGGAGGCGGCGGGTTATCGCTGCCCATTGCGCTCGCTGACTTCAATCCGATGCCGGTAATGAGAAGCGCGGCGGCGGCGAAAATGCCGATCCCGCGGAGCACGAATTTCAGGTTCATGAAAACCCCCTGTTAGATCGTACGAGGACGATACGATGAAGATTGGGCATGTGGGAAAAACACTTCGTGATCGGCGCATAGTCCCCATCGTACTCGAAAAATCTGGGCCGGTGGACGCTCCGCCGCTCCGTCTTGACTTGGCGATGGCTTCAAGGGAACATTTTACCCGTGCTGGTTCCCCGAGTCAGATCGGGGACGAAAGAGGGAACACGGACACCTCTCGTTTCAGTTCATTCATTCGGACGCATGAATTCGAATCGAATGAAATGCATTTGAACGTGAGGCAATCCGTGGCTGCCCCCGCAACTGTGAGCGGCGAGCCTTAGGTCCGAATCGGCCACTGGGAAACTGGGAAGGCCGGACCACCAAGGCAACGACCCGCGAGCCAGGAGACCTGCCAGCACAGTCACCCAACCGGTGGACGGGGTGTCCATACGGAGCGGTCTTTCGCAGCGGTGACGGCAATGCCGGTGCGAAGGCCGTGAGAGTGAAATCTCCCACGACATTCCGCATGTGAAGCTGGCGACACGCCGCACGCTTCATTTGCCTCCTTCGCAACGGGCCTGGTCTTCACCCCGATGCGTCCGCGCCAAGCGCGGAGCGCAAACGAAGGAACGTTGTGTCATGGGACTGAAACGCAGGCGCGGCACCATCGCCGCTCTGGCTTTCCTGCTGCCCGCAACCGCGGGCGCGCAGGATTCGACGAAGTTTTTGCCGCCGATCGACGTCTGGGCGTCGCGCACCGGCACCGGCATCATTGGCGCGTCCAACAGCGTCATCACGGCGGAAGAAATTGCCCGCTCGGCCGGAACGACAATTCAGGACGTGTTGTCGCGCGAAGCGGGCATCCAGACCTGGAGCACGACAGGCGGTAATAACGGCGCCACGACGGTTGTCGACCTGCGTGGCTTCGGCTCGACGGCATCGTCCAACACGCTGTTTCTGCTCAATGGCCGCCGGCTCAACGATATCGACCTGCTCGGCATCGATCTGAGCACCATTCCGAAGGACAGCATCGAGCGCATCGAAATTACGCGCGGCAACAGCGGCGCCGTCCTTTACGGCGGCGGCGCGGTCGGTGGTGTCATCAACATCATCACCAAGACCGGCGTGGGATTGCCGCCGAGCGCGCGCATCGAGACCGGATTCGGCTCGTTCAACCAGGCCGAGGTCAATGGCTCGGCCGCAGTCTCGCACGGGCCGTTTTCGGCATCGGTCTTCGCGAATGGCGTCGAATCCGACGGCTATCGCGTGAACAGCGCGCTGCGCCAGCGCAACGCTGTCGGTGATTTGCGATACAATGGCAGCGATGGCTCGGCCTGGGTGAATATCGTCGCGGACGACCAGCACCTCGGCCTGCCGGGCGCGCGGCTCGTCGATCAGGCGGCCGGCATCAACGAGTTGGTGACTGATCGTCGCGGCGCCACCACACCGAATGCTTTTGCGGACAAGACGGGCGCGGGCGTCGTGCTCGGCGTGTCCCGCAAGATCGGCGACAGCGTCGAAGTCATCGTGGACGGCAACCTGCGCCGCAAGGAGCAGAAGGCGTTCTCGTCGCTGTTCGGATTCGACACTTCGGATGCCCGCGAGCTGACGACTGCGGCAATCACGCCGCGCGCGATCATCGACACCCGGATCGCGGGGATGCCGACAAAAGTGATTGCCGGGTTCGATTATTACAATTCGAAGCTCGAGGCCAGGCGCAGCGTCACGCTCAACGACCCGCCGATCCATACCTACAATCTCCAGCAGCAGTCGACGGCTGCCTATGCGCAGCAGACGCTCGCTGTTATGCCGACCACCGATCTCTCGTGGGGCGGGCGGCTCGAGCAGAT
>Ga0247789_1000027_pt1 | contig 22551 bp, 19 predicted proteins | sample UWRJS220509R4_FD_179919 | JGI IMG/M metagenome (GOLD analysis project Ga0247789, IMG submission 179919) | Soil microbial communities from Arlington Agricultural Research Station in Wisconsin, United States - UWRJ-S220-509R-4 | ecosystem: Environmental > Terrestrial > Soil > Agricultural land...
CGGCCCCAGTTCACAGACCATTGCTTCACCGGCGACTATCCGACGCCGCTCACCGACCTCGCCGCACAGGAAGCTAGCCCGCGCCAGTTGTCGCTTCTGGCAGAAGCCATTTAATCGCGGTCATGGCCGGACCAATGACCGGCACAAACAGGCCGCTTTCAGACCGAATTGCATTGGTCACCGGAGCCTCACGCGGAATTGGCGCTGCGGTCGCGCTCGAACTTGCGCACGCCGGGGCCCATATCGTGGCCGTCGCGCGCACGGTCGGCGGGCTGGAAGAGCTAGACGACAAGATCAAGGCCAATGGCAGCTCCGCTACCTTGGTGCCGCTCGATATGAAGGACAGCGACGGCATCGCCCGGCTCGCACTGGCTCTCAACGATCGCTACCAGCGCCTCGATGTGCTGATCGGCAACGCCGGGATATTAGGAGCCCTATCGCCCCTTTCGCACTACGAGCCAAAAGATTGGGACAACATAATCGCGGTCAATGTCACCGCGAACTGGCATCTCATCCGCTGCATGGACCCTCTCTTGCAACGTTCACAGGCTGGACGTGCGGTATTCCTGACATCAGGGGTCGCACATTTGGGCCGCGCCTATTGGGGCCCTTATGCGGCGTCAAAGGCGGCGCTGGAGGTCATGGTGCGCACTTATGCCGCCGAAACCGCCACCACGAATGTACGTGCCAATTTGTTCGGGCCAGGACCCACGCGGACGCGCATGTACCTCGGAGCTTTCCCAGGCGTCGATCCATTGACGCTGCCGACACCCGAAGAGATCGCCAAGGCGATCCTGCCATTTTGCCTGCCGAGTTTCGGGGAATCCGGCAAGCTCTATGACTATCGCGACCGTAAGCTGAAGTCGTTTCAACCTCCGGCCTAGCCGAAGGTCATTCGCGCCGATCAGTGCTTGCGCTTCGCGCGACCTCTGTAGGGATTGTCTTTCTCGCGCAACGTCAGGCGGATCGGCGTGCCCGGAAGATCGAAGGCCTCGCGCAAAGAGTTCAACAGGTACCGCTCGTAGGCATCGGACACGGCGTCGGCACGAGTGCAAAAGATCACAAAGCTGGGCGGACGACTCTTGGCCTGCGTGATGTAGTTGAGCCGCAATGAGCGCCCCGAAACCGCGGGCGGCGGGTGTGCGCTCACGGCATGCTCGAACCAGCGATTAAGCCCGCTGGTCGGAATGCGCTTGTTCCATACGTCATAGGCGTCAACGATTGCCTGCATCAACCGCTCGAGCCCTTCACCGGTGACGCCAGAGACGGCAACCAACGGCACGCCCTTGAGCTGAGTAAGTTTTTCTTCGGCCTGCTCGCGCAACTTGCCAATGGCTCCCGCTGTCTTATCCTTCAGATCCCATTTGTTGACCGCAATGACAATCGCCCGGCCCTCCTGCTCAACCATGTCGGCAATGCGTTGGTCCTGATCTTCGAAAGCATTTTCAACGTCGAGCAGCACGACCACGACTTCGGCAAAGCGCACCGCATTGAGCGCATCCGCTACTGAAAGTTTTTCCAGCTTCTCCTCGACACGGGAGCGACGCCGCAGGCCAGCTGTGTCGTAAATCCGAAATTTGTGATTCTGCCAGACGTACTCGACCGCAATCGCGTCGCGCGTGATACCTGCCTCCGGCCCTGTGAGTAGCCGCTCCTCCCCGATCAAACGGTTGATCAATGTGGATTTTCCTGCATTGGGCCGACCGACGATAGCGACGCGGATCGGATGAGCAGTGTCCGGTGTGATGTCGGAAGCATGCTCGGGCAGCACCGTACGCAAGGCATCGTAGAGATCGGACATGCCTTCATCATGCTCGGCCGAGATTGGTATTGGCTCGCCGAGGCCGAGCGCATAGGCCTCAAGCCGCCCCGCTTCGCCGGAAGTGCCTTCACTCTTGTTAGCCACGAGGATGACCGGTTTGCCCGACTTGCGCGCGACGTCCGCGAACGCATGGTCCGCAGGAATCGGCCCTGTGCGCGCGTCAATCATGAAGAAGACGGCATCCGCCTGCTCGATGGCCGCTTCGGTCTGGGCCCGCATACGGCCGGACAGACTTTCAGGACTTGACTGCTCAAGCCCGGCGGTATCGACCACGGTGAAGGCGATGTCGCCAAGTCGGCCTTCCCCCTCGCGCCGGTCGCGCGTGACGCCAGGCCTATCGTCGACGAGTGCAAGCCGGCGGCCGACCAGCCTGTTGAAGAGGGTCGACTTGCCGACATTAGGGCGGCCAATAATGACGACTGTGAATGGCATGAATGACTGTCCGGCCGCACAAGGCGGCCCAGGTTTTTAGCCTGCTACACGTGTCAGCGCGAGAAGGTGCCCGGCTGCGGCGACGACGGCCAAGGTGCCGTCGTCGACTGCCCCTGCGTCGGCCACGGTGACTGCGCCTGTTGCGGCGCAGGCTGCGGATTCTGCTGGGGCCATGGCGTCATTTGCTGCTGCGGTTGGCTCGCGGCCTGTGCGGGCTGCTGCGACGCTGTGCGCGGCTTTGCGGCGCGCTTCGGTTTTGGTTTCGGCTCGGGCTCGGCGGCGGCCTTTTTCTCCGGTTCAACCTCCTCCGTGGCTTTGTTCTGTTCAGACGCGGGCGCCTGCAAAGCTTGCGCCGTTTCCGGCGGAGGGTGATTGCCTTTCACATATTCGGGGGGGATTCCCTGCGTTACACCAGGCACACCCCCGGGAAACAGATCCTTGCGCTCTCCCGGCAATTTCTTCTTCTCGTTGAGACCGAACACGTCGAGCTTGTCTGGATCGAAATTCGTGCAACCGGCAAGCGCCGGTATGGCTAGCGCAAGCGCTGCAAGCATAACGATTCGAGAATTTGCGCGCATGCGTTCAGCTCTTTCCATCCGCCGTGATCAACGCCGACAAGACGTCCGCACGCGCGCGGACGCCGATCGGGCTCTCGGCATCGCCTGCAATCATGTCGATATATTTGCGGGCAGCGGCGACGTCGTGGTTCCTCCAAGCCGACAAGGCGAGCAGTTCGCGCGCCGTGTGGCGAAAACTCCGCGTCGGCTCGGCAACTGGGTCAAGCCGCCGCCGCATGTCAGCCAGCGGCGCCGTGTCGACAACCAGCAATCCGGCACGCACCGCGGCCAGATCCTGCCAGATAGTCCTGAGCGAAGCGTCAGCAGAAATTTCGTCGTAAGCTTTCACGGCGTCTGCCGGTTTGGATTGCGCGAGCGCGCCCGCCGCGCGCATGCGCGCGAGCACCCGATAGCCGGCCGGCGCTTCAGATGCGACCTTTGCGAAGGCTGCCTCGGCTTCGGCTCGCTTGCCTTCTTCGTTCAGTGCGATCGCCGCCTCAAATTCCGCGCCCGCGGCAGCAGCCTTCTTTGCAACCCAATATTCGTATCCGCGCCAGGCAGCCATGCCGGCGACGATCAAGACAGCAAGGGCGATCAAATAAATGCTGTAGCGATCCCACAGCTTTTTGAGCTGCTCGCGCCGGACTTCTTCGTCCACTTCATGAAAAATATCGGCCACGATGGTTCCTGAACCGTCCCGGCCCACCCCGGGCCCGAATTGCGCCGTAACCTACCGATGTGGCGCGCCTAAGGCAAAGCCAAAGGCCACAATCGTTAACATTTCAGCCTCTTAGGCCTTTTTGCTTTTCATCGGATAGACGTGTTCCGGCCCGGGAAAATTGCGCGCGCGGACTTCGGACGCGTAGTCGGAGATCGCCCTTTCAATGCCGGGACCGAGCGTGCCGTAGCGCTTGACGAATTTCGGAACGCGCGGCGAAAGGCCGAGCATGTCCTCAAGCACCAGTATTTGACCATCGCACGCAACACTAGCGCCGATGCCAATGGTCGGGATTACCACCGCAGCCGTGAGCTTGCGCGCCAGCGGTTCCGCGACCGCTTCAATGACGACCGAAAAGGCACCCGCCTGCGCAACCGCGATAGTGTCCTCCTCGATCCGTGCCCAATCGGCCTCATCGCGCCCCTGCGCCCGGAACGAGCCGATCGTGTTGATCGCCTGCGGCGTCAATCCGACATGAGCCATGACAGGAACGCCGCGCTCGGCGAGAAAACGGATCGTTTCCGCCATGCGTTTTCCGCCTTCGACCTTGATTGCACCGCAACCCGTTTCTTTCAGCACGCGCGCGGCATTCATGAAAGCCTGTTCCTTCGATTCCTCATAAGATCCGAATGGCATGTCGACCACGACAAGAGCCCGCCGAGAACCGCGCATTACTGCATGACCTTGCAGGATCATCATGTCGAGCGTGACCGGAACGGTCGTCTCCATTCCATGCATCACCATGCCGAGCGAGTCGCCCACCAGGATGACATCGCAATACTTGTCCACAAGACGTGCCGTGTGCGCGTGATACGAGGTGAGGCACACGATCGGCTCGCCGCCTTTGCGCGCGAGAATGTCCGGCGCGGTAACCCGCCTGTTCTCGTCCTGAACCGACACGCGCTACCTCCCAAACACCGGTACGCCGATCACGTAAGGGTGGAACCAGAAGCCGAGCGCAAGGAAAATTGCGGTTCCGAGAGCCACGACGATGACGTCGCCCGTCCAGCCATCCGGAGCAGGCGTCGCTGCCGCACCAATGTCGCCACGGCGCTTGGCAGCGATACGGGCGTAAACGCCCCAAGCCAGGAACGTCCCAAACAGGAGGACGGAGCCGAGATCGCCATTCGACAGCAGATGCGCCAGCGCCCAGGCCTTCACGCCAGCCAACATGGGATGCTTGAGCCTGGTCTTGATATGGCTTGGAAAGAATGCGGCAACGATAAAGATCGCCGCGAAAAACACCAAACCAATGGTGATATGCCGCATGAAAGCGGGAGGAGACCAAAGCTGAATCAGGTCATGCGCGCGATATTGCGCATAGCCCCAAATGATCAACGCAAGACCTACAAGTGATACGATTGCGAACAGGGTGCGGTATAGGGACAACCCTACCCGCTCGATGACGCTGGCACGAGCTTCACGAAACGAGACGAACACGTGCGTTGCGAGGAAAACCGCCAGCCCGACAATGAGAATGCCTAAACCCATGCTACACTCGCGTTAGATTGTCGTCGCAGTAGAGGATAGCGGCACTCAATGCAAGCCGATCCCAAATAGGTCGCAGCTCGGTGGTCTCAATATATCGACTTCCGCAATATTCCGTCTCGGCACTTTTGTTTCTATTCGCTGCTCCAGCGCCTGCGCAGGATTGGCGAGAAAAGCTGGCCGCCCAGTTGATGGACCGGTGGGATCCCCGCCGGATGCTTTGCGTGCGCGGATAGCCCGGCGAGATTGCCCGCTGGGCGCCAGTGATCAAGGCAGCGAACGTGAAAATAAACTAAGCTGCCGTACGGTCTTTCACATCCTTGATGTCGGCAAATGACATCCCCGGGGCGCGTTCCTGTGTGTAGTCGAGAATGAACTGGTTGCGTGCCATGAATACCTTGTCGCCATCGAGGTCTTCCGCACAACTTGAGTAGTTGGCCTGCACAAACTCTTCGAGCTTTTTGCTATCGTCCGAGGAGATCCAGCGCGCCAGTTGAAACTCAGGCTGCTCGAAGCCGACGTCGAGCCCGTATTCCTCCAACAGCCGCACCTTCAATACGTCCAGCTGCAGCGGCCCGACAACGCCGACCAACGCAGGCGCACCGTCAAGCGGGCGGAACACCTGTACGACTCCCTCTTCCGCCATCTGCTGCAGCGCCTCTTTCAGTTTCTTGGCCTTCATCGGATCGCCCAGCTTTACGCGACGCAGGATTTCCGGCGCGAAATTCGGAACGCCGAGGAATGAGATGTTCTCACCTTCAGTGAGCGTGTCACCGATGCGCAGCGTGCCGTGATTGGGAATACCGACCACATCGCCGGCATAGGCCTCCTCCGCAAGCGCGCGGTCCTGCGCAAAGAAAAATTGCGGCGTGGACAGCGTCAACGGCTTTGCCGTCCGCGTGAGTTTCGCTTTCATGCCGCGCCTGAGTTTTCCCGAGCAAAGCCGTGCGAACGCGATGCGGTCACGGTGGTTTGGGTCCATGTTGGCCTGGATCTTGAAAACGAAGGCCGTCATCGCATTTTCGTGCGCATCGACCGTCCTCACGTTGGAGACCTGCGCACGTGGCGTCGGCGCAAAGGACGCGACCGAGTCCAGCAGATCTTTCACGCCAAAATTCTTCAATGCCGAGCCAAAAAACACGGGCGTCAAATGGCCCTCGCGAAATGACTTGAAGTCGAATGTCCGGCAGGCTTCCTTCACGAGCGCAAGCTCACCGGCAATCGTCTTGGCGTCTAGCATCGTGTTTTTAGCCGCAAGTCCCGGCAGGTCTAGCGCTTGCCGCTCAACAGTTTTTCCGTCCTCGCCGACAAGACGCATCTCACCGGTTGACAGGTCGTAGGTTCCGGCGAAATCGCGGCCGCGGCCGATCGGCCAGGTCATCGGCGCAGTGTCGAGCGCCAGCGTCTTTTCGATCTCGTCGAGCAACTCGAATGGATCGCGGCTTTCGCGGTCCATCTTGTTAATGAACGTGATGATCGGAATATCGCGAAGCCGGCAGACCTCGAAAAGCTTGCGTGTGCGCGCCTCGATGCCCTTGGCGGCGTCGATCACCATCACAGCGGAATCGACCGCGGTGAGCGTGCGATAGGTGTCCTCAGAAAAGTCCTCGTGGCCCGGCGTGTCGAGCAGGTTGAACACCCGCCCGTCATAGTCGAACGTCATAACCGAGGTAACAACAGAAATGCCACGCTCACGCTCGATCGCCATCCAGTCTGAGCGCGTCGATCGGCGATCCCGCTTTGCCTTGACCTGGCCGGCGAGATTGATGGCGCCGCCGAAGAGCAGCAACTTTTCTGTCAGTGTCGTTTTGCCAGCGTCCGGATGCGAAATGATCGCGAATGTGCGTCGGCGATCGACCTCTGCCGCAAGCGGAGTCGCCGGCATCGAATCGGACGTGACCATAGGCTTGTTCATGGGGCGCATGTGGCAGGGAAAGCGGGCAGGATCAAGGGGTCGGGCCGCCAGAACGCGATGAATTGCGCGACCTTCGGCCCGTTAGCCCAACGTTACCGCGTACTGTTCTGGCTTGAAGCCGACGAGCAATTTTCCCCCACCTGCCTCCAGGACCGGCCGCTTGATCATCGACGGTTGCTTGAGCATTAGGGCGATCGCCTTTGTCGCCGTAATGCTGTCCTTTTCTTTCTCAGGCAATTTTTTGAATGTAGTCCCTGCCCGATTGAGCAGCGTCTCCCAACCAACTTTCTTTGCCCATTGCTCGAGCTGCGTCCGTTCGATGCCCGCAGTCTTGTAGTCATGGAAGGCATAGTCGACGCCACGCTTGTCGAGCCAGGCACGCGCCCTCTTCATCGCGTCACAGTTCTTGATGCCATAGATGGTGACCGACATGTCTACTCCCACTCGATCGTGCCCGGCGGCTTAGAGGTCACATCGTAGACCACGCGGTTGACGCCTTTAACTTCGTTGATAATGCGCGTCGCGACGGCACCCAGAAAATTCATATCGAAGGGATAAAAATCGGCGGTCATGCCGTCGGTCGAGCTCACCGCGCGCAGTCCGACGACGTAGTCGTAGGTTCGCCCATCCCCCATGACTCCGACTGTCTTGACCGGCAAGAGTACCGCAAAAGCCTGCCAGATGTTGTCGTATTGTCCGCTACGGCGAATCTCCTCGATATAGATCTCGTCAGCGAGCCGAAGGATGTCGAGTTTCTCGCGCGTGATCGGCCCCGGGCAGCGAATGGCAAGGCCGGGCCCCGGGAATGGATGCCGTCCGACAAAGGCTTCCGGCAGCCCGAGTTCCCGCCCAAGCGCCCTCACCTCGTCCTTGAAAAGTTCGCGCAACGGCTCGACCAGCTTCATGTTCATGCGCTGAGGCAAGCCCCCGACATTGTGATGCGACTTGATGGTGACCGACGGCCCGCCCGTGAACGACACGCTTTCGATCACGTCGGGGTAGAGCGTGCCTTGCGCGAGAAATTCCGCTCCCCCGGCCTTCCGTGCTTCCTGCTCGAAGACGTCAATGAACAGCTTGCCGATGGTCTTGCGTTTCTGCTCGGGATCTTCGACTCCCGCGAGCGCCTTGAGGAAAGTTTCGGAAGCGTCCACGTGCACAAGCGGGATGTTGTAACTGTCGCGAAAAAGCGTCATCACTTTCTGCGCTTCCGCGAGCCGCAGCAGGCCATGGTCCACGAGCACGCAGTTCAGTTGATCGCCGATCGCCTCGTGGATCAGCACAGCCGCCACCGCGGAATCGACGCCGCCTGACAGGCCGCAGATCACGCGCCCCTTACCGACCTGCTTGCGGATTTTTTCGATCGCCTCTTCCTTGAAGGCGCGCATGGTCCAGTCGCCCTTGAGGCCAGCAATCTTGCGCACAAAGTTGCGCAGGATCGCCGCCCCGTGCGGCGTGTGCATCACCTCAAGATGGAATTGCGTGGCGTAGAATTTTCGCCTGTCGTCGCCGATGATCGCGATCGGCGCGTTCGGCGATGTACCGAAGACGTGAAAGCCTTGCGGCAGCTTGGTCACCCGGTCGCCGTGGCTCATCCACACCGGATATTTCTCACCCTTGCGCCAGACCCCTTCGAAGAGGGGCGACTCTTCGGTAACGGTCACCTCGGCGCGGCCGAACTCGCGGTGATGCCCACCCTCCACCTGGCCACCGAGCTGGTGCGCCATCGCCTGCTCGCCGTAACAAATGCCGAGCACCGGTATTCCGGCGTCGTATATGGCCTTCGGTGCAAGCGGCGCGTCCTTGTCAAGAACCGAAGCGGGGCCGCCGGACAGGATGATCGCCTTCGGCTTCATTTCGCGGAAGGCAGCCTCGGCTTTCTGGTAGGGAACGATTTCGGAATAGACCTTTTCCTCCCGCACCCGGCGCGCAATGAGCTGGGTCACTTGGGAACCGAAATCGACGATCAGAACCTTGTCGTGCATGGACGGTCGATGTGCCCCGAAATTGGCCGACTCGGGCGCGCAAGGGCCGTTCGGGGCAGCTTTTTGCGGGCTTTGGGCTTGAAGGTCAAGTGTCCGCGATTCGCGGCAACCCAATGTTAGCGCGGACTGGCAACCGAGCTAATGCCGGGCGTTATCCACGACCGGCCCAAGCAACGGAATCGCCGATATCCATTTGCCGATCCGCGAGCGACCGGACTCATCGGGCTTGGTTTCCGTGGTGGCAACCGTTTCTGAAGATGGGATCAATTCTGGTGGAACCGGGTGATCGGGATCCTTGGGCTGCGCCGCATTCCGCTGCGCGGGCACCGGAGCGATGGCGACTGGCGGCGGTAAAGTCGGCGCAACAGCAGGTGCCGGCGTCGCAGTCGCGGGAGGTGCAGATGCCGCTGCGGCGGCGGGAGGCGCAGTGGGCGGCGGCATCGGGCGGGACTTGGAGCTCTCGACAGGCCGCGCATCCGGCTGGTGGGTCACCAATGCCTGACGAACGGCATCGAGCCATTGCGTGTCGGACACGGCAGGTTCGCGGCGGACATTTTGCGCGACAGGGGCCTGCGCATTCGTGGCGGCCTGCTTGGGTGTCGCTTGCGGTCGCGGTTCGGCTTTGTGGACCTGCTCCTTCGGCGCAGCGTCGTTCGGCTGGGCTTTGGTCGCAGGCGCCGCAGCAACCGACGGCGATTTTTCAACCGCCAGCAAGGCCTTAAACGCTGCGGTCGCCTCGGGATCAACCGCGGCGCAGGTCTTTTCAAAACTCTCGACGTCTCGACGCACGAGGATGCGCCTGGTGGACGCGTCGACGCCTTTGTCGAGCATTGCAATGATGCCGTTGCGTAGGCTCTGGCATGTCGTCTCGGGAGAAAAATTCGCTCGGTAGAACGTGTAGGCGCTTCCGATACCGACCGGAACTGCAAGCAGCGAAGCGATCATCTGGATCACGGTCACGAAGCGCACCACCCTCGGCGGCCTCGATCCTGGATTGGCTTCAATGTTGACGGGCGCAATATCGCGCACGTCCCCATGAAATGGCGGATCGCGCCTGGCGACAGGCATGGAAAACCCCGAAGAAAAATCTCGCGGTTCCACAGACACGCGAATATCGAGGAGAAAATTGGCCCGGATTGGGGCGCAATCGGGGAATTCCGTTTGCGATTCCTTACCGATCGTTACAGGTCAGCCGCCTCGCCGTAGGAGGGCGACGAAAAATCCGTCGGTACCGGTTAGTCGTGGTGTCATCAATATACCCTCTCCTGACAAGCGTGCTGCCTTCGAAAACACGAGAGCGCGCTCGCCCAACGCCTGTGTCACCGTACCGGGCGCTTCGACCGCGAACGAAGGGTTCCGCCCCAGGAATGCCCGCACCTGTGCGCCATTTTCTTCCTCCAGCACAGAGCAGGTAACGTAGGCTATCCGGCCGTCCGGCTTGAGCAGGGTTACAGCCCGATCAAGCACCTCAGCCTGCTCCTTCTGGCGCTGCTCGAGCGCGCCCGGCCTCATTCGCCATTTGGCGTCGGGGTTGCGCCGCCAGGCTCCGGTGCCCGTGCACGGGGCGTCGGTAAGAACGAGGTCCATGCGCCCCGACAGATCGTCAATTTCACCGCCAACGGATTTTGGAGAGCGCACCTGAACGTTCCGCGCGCCGGAGCGCTTGAGGCGATCATGGATCGGAGCGAGCCGGCGCTTATCGTCGTCAGTTGCAAAAATTTGGCCCTTGTTCTGCATCATGGCAGCCAGTGCAAGCGTTTTGCCGCCGGCACCGGCACAAAGGTCGATGACCTGTTCGCCAGGCTTGGCGCCTGAAAACATCGCGGCCAATTGCGACGCCTCGTCCTGGACCTCGACCATGCCTTTGATAAACGCCGGCTCGGCGTGAATGGCAGGGCTTTTCGCATCGGCTGACAGGCGAACCCGCAGGCCCCAAGGTGACCATCGCACTGGCTCAGGATCGAGATCCGACAGCGCCTTTGCAACGGTGCTGAACTCTGCTTTCAAAGTATTGACGCGCAGATCAAGCGGGGCGCGGGAAGCAAGCGCCGCGCCCTCTTCAGCCCGTGCGTCGCCGAATGTGCGTTCGAAATAGGGATCCAGCCACTGCGGATAGTCGCCGGCGACGTAAGATGGAGCGCTTTCGATATCATCCGTCTCGAGACGCTTGCATTCATCGTCGCTCAGTTTCTCAGGCGCATATTTCGATCCGTCAGCGAGCTTGCCGATCGCATCAATATCGAGTCCGCGCTCACGCTTGAGCATGCCCAGAAGAATGGCGCGCGGACTGTCGGCCTGCATGATAAAAGCGCTCGACGCCCGCCGCCGCAGCGCGTCGTACACAAGTCCGGCAATCGCTGCACGATCGCCCGAGCCCGCGTAACGATGGGTAAGACCCCAAGACTTGAGAGCGTCAGCGGCGGGACGGCGCTCACTCTCAATCGATGCAAAGACTTCGATGGCTGCGGCAAGCCGCGCTGCCGGTGTCATGGCAAAGCGAGAAGAATGCGCACGATATAGATCAGCCACATGATGACCAGAATAATCGCGCCTGTCCCATAAAAAGCACCTCGGACGCGGACATTGTTATTGGTCACATGCACCAGCGCGTGCACCCAGCGCAGGACAACAAAACCCCAAGCGAGAGTGACAAAGAGGAGATCGGCGTGGTGCGTCATGATCTCAAGGATCGTCAGCACATAGAAAAGGACGGGCAGCTCGAATTGGTTGGAAAACGAATATGCAAACTGGCTGGCGCGCACGGGCCAGTTCGGCTCGCGCAGCGCGATCTCCTCGAACCTGGTTTCGCCGCGATGCAGCGTCGACGTACGGCAATACATCATGCCGAACATCACAGCGAAGGTGAGCAACACCTCGACGAACAAGGGCAACAAGACATATTGAACGGACATGGCCCAATCTTCCCGCAGCGAAAGGGATAACTATACCCGGCTGGGATAGTTCGGGCTCTCGCGGGTAATCGTCACATCGTGCACGTGGCTCTCGCGCAGACCTGCCCCGGTAATGCGGATGAATTCCGCCTTCTTGTGCACCTCTGCAAGATTTTTGGCGCCCACGTAGCCCATGGCGGCGCGCAGTCCGCCGGCAAGCTGGTGAAGAACGGTTGCGGCCGCACCCTTATATGGCACCTGACCTTCGACGCCCTCGGGAACCAGCTTGAGTGCATCTTTGATGTCCTGCTGGAAATACCGGTCCGCCGAGCCGCGCGACATCGCGCCCACGGATCCCATGCCGCGATAGGTCTTGTAAGAACGGCCCTGATATAGAAAGACCTCGCCCGGCGTCTCGTCCGTACCCGCGAGAAGCGAACCGACCATCGCACAGTCGGCGCCTGCCGAAATGGCTTTTGCCAGATCGCCGGAATACTTGATGCCGCCGTCGGCAATCACAGGCGTGTTGGATACTTTTGCCGCGTCGACGCAATCCATGATCGCTGTCAACTGTGGCACGCCGACGCCGGCAACGACCCGCGTTGTGCAGATCGAACCCGGACCGATGCCGACTTTGATGGCGTCAGCTCCGCAGTCGATCAGCGCCTTAGCGCCCTCGCTGGTCGCTACGTTCCCGGCCACTACCTGCACCTTGTTGGACTGACGTTTGATGCGCGTCACCGCGTCGAGCACATATTTCGAATGGCCATGAGCGGTGTCGACCACAACAAGGTCGACGCCAGCTGCGATGAGCGCTTCGGTACGCGCAAAGCCCTTGTCGCCGACGGTCGTCGCCGCTGCAACACGAAGCCGACCCTGCTCGTCCTTGCAGGCGTTCGGATTGGCGACCGCCTTTTCAATATCTTTCACCGTGATCAGGCCAACGCAGCGATACTGCGCATCGACAACCAGAAGCTTCTCGATGCGATTCTGATGGAGAAACCGCTTGGCCTCATCCTGGCCGACGCCTTCCCGCACCGTGATGAGTTTCTTGGTCATCAGATCCGACACGGGCTGTCGCGGATCGGTGGCAAAGCGCACGTCGCGGTTGGTCAGAATGCCGACCAGCTTACCCGGCTGCGAACCGACAGAGCGCTCGACCACCGGAACGCCGGAGATGTGGTTGTCCTTCATCAGGTCGAGCGCCTGCTGGAGTGTTGCGTCCGGTTCGATCGTGAGCGGATTTACGACCATGCCGGATTCGAATTTTTTCACCTGACGGACCTGCGCTGCCTGCACATCCGGTTCCATGTTCCGGTGAAGCACGCCGATGCCGCCCGCCTGTGCCATGGCGATCGCCATCTGCGCCTCGGTGACCGTATCCATCGCCGATGCGATGATCGGAATGTTGACGGGAATCGAGCGGGTGACGCGTGAGCGGATATCGACGTCGGCGGGCAGAACTTCTGACAGGCCAGGCTTTATCAGCACGTCGTCGAAAGTGAGCCCTTCGCGCGGGCTTGCATTATTTTTTCCGGCCATCGCCAACTCCGTCTTGCCCAAAAGGGCAGTCAGACCGGCCAGCAGGGGTTAAAAATGCCCGTTGCGAGGGGGTCCCTCGCCTGCGTCACGGCCCGCTTTTGGGTTGGCGTGGGTCGATAGCACGGGATCGCGCCGATTCCTAGCGCAATCGCGGATGGCTGTTATGAAGTCGTAAATAGGAGGGGGCCTTCTTTCCGCCACCGCTTTGCGCTTCAAAATCAGCATTCAATGACGCCTGAGCCCGCCCGGCTTTCCATGCCCCGTGACCGGATCGTCCCGCTGATCATCGCGGTTGCATTGTTCATGGAGAACGTGGATTTACCGCGCCGGCTAAGCCCTTTAGCTGTTCGTTCCGCGAAATCCGGCTGCAAGCAAATATAGCTCGGCCGAGTCCGTCCGGCTTGCGGCCGGTTTCACATGTTTGACGGTCTTGTAATCGCGCTTGAGGGACGCGAGCAGTTCAGTCTCCGTGCCGCCCTGCAACACCTTTGCAAGAAAGCTACCGCCGGGAGCCAGCACACCTCGGGCAAAATCCGCGGCCGCTTCGACCAATGCCATGATCTTCAGATGGTCGGTTTTGGCGTGACCGGTTGCGTTCGCCGCCATATCAGACAGCACCACGTCGGCGGGACCGCCGATCATGTCCTTAAGCCTTGTGGGCGCGCTTTCGTCGAGGAAATCCAGACCGGCGAAGTCGACGCCAGGCACCGGATCCATCGGCAAAATATCGATTGCGACCACGCGACCCTGCTCCGGCGCCCCTACACGCCTGGCCGCGACTTGGCTCCAGCCGCCCGGTGCTGCGCCGAGGTCGACCACGCGCGCGCCCTTCCTCAGAAAATGCGCCCGATCATCGATCTCCATTAACTTATAAGCGGCGCGCGAACGCATCCCCTCGCGCTTCGCCCGCGCAACGTACGGGTCGTTGAGTTGACGCTCCAGCCAAATTTTTGACGACTGCGAACGATTTTTGCCGCCACGAACCCGAACTTTGAGCTGGCGCGGCCCGATGCTCTTGCCACGCAGTGTCACGACGGAGCAGCCTGGCTGTTACCGCCCCAGGCGCCGTCCTCGCGCATCATCTGCACCAGCATGCCTTCGCGCAGCCCGCGATCGGCGACACGCAAACGCGGACAGGGGAACGCACGGCGGATTGCCTCAAGGATCGCGCAGCCGGCAAGAACAAGATCGGCCCGCTCGGCGCCTATGCAGGGACTCGCAACACGATCCTCATAGCTCATCGTCAGCAATCGCTCGACGACAGCGTTGATTTCCTCAGCGCTCATCCAGCAACCGTCCACACGATTGCGATCGTAACGCTTGAGGTTGAGATGCACACCGGCGATGGTGGTGACCGTGCCCGATGTCCCAAGCATGTGAATCCCTTCAGCCTCGTCGCCGCCGTGCTCGCGCACGAATGGAGCAATCAGGTCGGCAACTTCCACAACCATCGCATCGTAACATTCACGCGTCACCGTGATGCCGCCATAGCGCTCCGCCAGCGTCACGACGCCGTGCGGTACGGAAATCCAGCCGCGGATCTGAGGCAACGGCGGGCCGCAGCGGCTGTGCTGCGAGCGTTCGAGCCGCACGAGCTCCGACGAACCGCCGCCGATATCAAACAGCACAACGCCTGCGGCATGGGGATCAATCAATGGCGTGCAGCCGGTCGCGGCCAAGCACGCCTCGGTCTCGCGATCGATCACCTCGAGCTCAAGACCAAGTTCGTCCGACACACGATCCAAAAACTCCGCGCCGTTTTCGGCCGTCCGGCAGGCTTCCGTTGCAATCAGGCGCGCGCGGGTAACGCCCTTGTTTTTCATTTTGTTACGGCAGATGGCCAGGGCCGCCATCGCGCGGCTGATCGCGGCCTCGCTTAGGCGACGAGACGACGAGACGCCCTCGCCGAGCCGCACGATTCTGGAAAATGCGTCGACGACACGAAAGCCTTCGCCTGAAGGCCGCGCCACCAGCAACCGGCAATTATTGGTGCCGAGATCGAGTGCGGCATAAGTCGCCCCACCCCGGTCATTACCGAAGCGACCATTGGCCCGTCCAGGCGACCGCCGACCCCACCGGGCCCGCGGTGGCGGCGCCCGATCGATAGCAGGGTCGAGGCCTGGGATGTCCCCGGCCTCGCCGCTCATCTCCCAAAACCTTTCCTGTCTGCCCCGTGAACCAGCAATTTCCCTCGGCGCGTCACGGTTGCAGCCGTGTTCCTTCGATCACGAAAAGTGTAACAGCGCCTGTGTCTTGCGCAACCCTCCGTCGCAAAAGCTATTCTTGTCGAAGGATGCAGCGTGCTTTATTTGACAACGCCGGCCCGGAAAGCATCACCCCTCAATGGATGACCGCATCACCGAAACTGCCCTTTCGCTGACCAAATTCGGTGTCGGACAGCCCGTCCGGCGGAGCGAAGACCCGACGCTCGTTCGCGGGCAAGGTCGCTATACCGACGACGTCAGCCGACCAAACCAAGCCTATGCGGTCATGGTTCGAAGCCGTAACGCGCATGGCGTAATCCGCTCGATTGATACCGCTGACGCCAAGGCGATGCCTGGTGTTCTTGCCGTTTGCACTGCTGCCGACTTGACCGGCTATGGCCCGCTTAAATGCGGTCTGCCTTTAAAGAATCGTGACGGGTCGCCGATCCGCTACACGCCGCGGCCGGCACTTGCCGGTGACAAGGTGCGTTTTGTGGGTGATCCGGTTGCCTGCGTGATTGCGGAAACCGTGGCGCAGGCAAAAGATGCGGCCGAATCTGTCACGCTCGACATCGAACCGCTGCCCGCAGTGCTCAAGCCCTCCGAAGCGGTCAAGCCGGGCGCACCACTTGTGTTCGACGAGGTACCGAACAACATCGCGCTCGATTATCACTATGGCGATGCCGCCAAGGTCGCGGAAGTCTTTACAAAGGCAAAGCACGTGACGCGGCTCGAGACCTCAAACCAACGCATGGTGGTTAACGCCATGGAGCCGCGCTCGGCGATCGGCGAATACGATACGACCGCGGCGAAGTGGACGCTCTACTCAACAAGTCAGGGCGTGCACGGCATGAAGACCTCACTAATGGAAATTCTCGGCGCGCCAGCCGACAAGGTTCGCGTAATCACTGGTCAGGTCGGCGGCTCGTTTGGCATGAAGGCCGCGGTTTACCCCGAATATGTCTGCCTCCTGCACGGGGCTCGCCTGCTTGGGCGGCCGATCAAATGGACGGATGAGCGCTCGGGCAGTTTCGTGTCGGACCACCATGGCCGCGCACAGGACATGGTCGTTGAAATGGCGTTCGACGACGACGCGCATATTCTTGCGATCCGCCTCACCGGTTATGGCGACATGGGCGGCTATCTCGCCCAATTCGGCCCGCTGCTGTCGACCGGAAACCAGGTCAAGAACATCGCCAGTGTGTACCGCACGCCGTTCATTGAGGTGGCAACCAAATGTGTGTTCACTAATACGACCTTTGTTTCGGCCTATCGTGGCGCCGGACGGCCCGAAGGCAATTACTATATCGAGCGCACCCTCGATCTCGCTGCGGCAGAACTCGGTATTGACCGGCTCGACTTGCGCAGGCGCAACATGATCCGCAAGAGCGACCTGCCCTTCAGAGCCGCATCCGACATGACCTACGACTGCGGCGATTTCCTCGGAGTGCTCAAACAGGCGCTCGATGCCGCCGACTACGCCGGGTTCAAGAAACGCAAGCGCGAGAGCAAAAAGCGCGGCCTGCTGCGCGGATTCGGCATCGGCTGTTACCTTGAGGTTACGGCCGCCCCCGGCAAGGAACTCGGCGCCATTCATTTCGAAGCTGACGGCACGGTGACGATCGTTACCGGCACGCTCGACTTCGGGATGGGTCACGCAACGACCTACGCGCAGATACTGACTGACCTGCTCGGAGTTCCGTTTGACCGTATCCGCATGGTCGAGGGCGACAGTGACCGGATGGCTTTCGGCGGCGGCAGTGGCGGCTCGCGCTCGGTGATGTTTGTCGGGACCGCTCTCACTGAATCCGCGACCATTGTGATCGAGCGCGGCAAGCAAATCGCTTCTCAGGTGCTGGAAGCCTCGCCGGGCGACATCGAATTCCAGGCGGGGCGCTTTGTGATCGCGGGCACCGATCGGTCGATCGGGTTGCTGGATCTTGCGGCGCGTCTGCGCGCCGGGATCAACCTGCCGGCCGGCACTCCGAACTCGCTCGATGTCGACCACGTCGTCAACAAGCCGGTTCCATCGGCCTTTCCGAACGGGTGTCACATTGCCGAGGTCGAAATTGACCCGGAAACAGGCGCCGCACATGTCGTGCGTTATTCAGCGGTCAACGACCTCGGGACGGTGGTCAATCCCTTGCTGGTCGAAGGACAGATACAGGGTGGCGTTGTGCAGGGTCTCGGGCAGGTTTTGCTGGAACAGGCGGTCTACGATTCCGATGGTCAGCTCGTTACCGGCTCGTTCATGGACTATGCGATGCCTAGGGCGCATGACGTACCAATGATCAGTGTCGCCAGTCACCCCGTGCCAACCAAAAGCAATCCGCTCGGTGCAAAGGGCTGCGGCGAAGCCGGCACATCGGGCGGTCTCCCTTCCGTGGCTAACGCCGTTATCGACGCCCTGTCCGAATACGGTGTCCGACACCTTGAAATGCCGATGACGCCATCACGCATCTGGCAGACGATTCAACAAGCAAAGGCCGGTCGATGAGCCAGGCTACCGGCGTTATCGGTTCGGCGCGCGCGCCATATATTCGCGTCGTTGGCGCAGTCAGCGCTGCGCATTTCATGTCACACTATTACATCATCTTGTTGGCGCCGCTTATGCCGTTCGTGCGCGACGAGTATCAGGTCACTTACACGGAAATCGGACTGGCTTTTGCGGTATTCAATATCGTAACAGGCGTGTTCCAGACACCAGCAGGATTTCTGGTGGATCGTCTGGGCGCCCGTGCGTTGCTGATTTTGGGCCTCGCAATCGGTGCTACCAGTTTTGTTACGGCGGGCCTTGTTGATTCATTCTGGGTGATGATCGCCATGTTCGGCATCGCCGGCATGGGCAACACTGTTTATCACCCGGCGGACTATACTTTGCTATCGCAGCACGTTCCGGCGGATCGCATTGGCCAAGCCTTTTCGCTGCATACCTTTGCTGGAATGCTCGGTTCCGCGGTTGCCCCAGCAAGCCTCTTAATGATGCAGAGCTCGTGGGGCTGGCGTGGCGCCTTCGTTGGCGCTGGTGTGTTCGGCTTTGCCGTGGCGCTTTTGCTTTTGCTGGTCCGTGACGGGACGACCCCCACGGCAAATGCGGGTACGCGTCCGCCCTCGGATTCATCGGATACCGGCTGGCGACTGCTCCTCTCGGCTCCAATTCTGCTTAATCTTGCGTTCTTCATACTGCTCGCGATGATGAGCGGCGGCCTCTACAACTATTCCGTTGTTGCGCTCGGAGCACTCTACGGAACGCCCGTCACCACCGCCAACGTGGCGCTGACGGGCAATCTCCTTTTGTCAGCCACAGGCGTGCTTGTAGGAGGCCTGCTCGTCACACGCACAAAACGCCACAGTCTGGTGGCCACACTGGGACTGACTGCGATGGCACTATCGGTCGTACTTGTTGCCGTGGTCGACCTTGATTCGTTGGCGTTGATAGCGGCCATGTCGCTTGCTGGTCTGTTCTCCGGCGTAATCATGCCTTCACGTGACATGATTGTACGTGAAGTTACGCCCCCTGGTTCTTTTGGCAAGGTTTTCGGGTTCGTCACCACGGGCTTCAATATCGGCGGCATTGTTTCACCCCTCATCTTCGGGGCAGTGATGGATCACGGCAGTCCACGGATGGTGTTCCTGCTGGTTGCTGCCTTCACCCTGCTGGGGATCGTGACGGTCGCGGCGAGGCCCCGGCGGATCGCTTGATCCGTTGACCCGCTATGGACTTGTCAAATCAACGAAATTGCCCCATGTGAAAGCCGCCCGCCAGACTGACGGTGGAGTACAATCGCTCCCTGTCCTGCTGGGGAATAGTTCAACGGTAGAACATCGGACTCTGACTCCGAGAATCTAGGTTCGAATCCTAGTTCCCCAGCCAACTACCTTTTTCATCCGCCGAAATCACAGTGGCCTCTCTGCATCACCTGGGTGCAGAGAGCGTGAATGTACTGGCCAACAATCAAATTGTGGCTCATCCTGTGAAGGCTTGCTGGGTAACCCAATCAAAAAACTGGGACAGGGAGGCAATGCCGTGGCTCAAACAATAGAGGGATTCGTCGGTAACGCGCTGGATGAGGCAAAGATTTCGCCAACGCACATCAAAGTCGTTGCGCTGATCGCAGCCGGGTACTTCTTTGACGTTATCGATCTGATCGTTCTGGGATCGCTGATCCCGGACATGCTCCAGACTAACTTTGCGACAAGAGCGGAGGCTGCATGGATTGGCAGCGCGACCGTGCTTGGAATGTTCATCGGCGCGGCAGGACAAGGTGAGTTCAGCGACCGGTGGGGCCGTAAGACGGTCTATCAATTCAACCTGCTGGTCTTCGGTGTCTTTACAATACTTGGAGCTCTTGCACCGACGGTGTTCTGGCTGATCGTGTGCCGGTTCATCGCCGGTCTCGGTCTCGGCGGCGAACAGCCACTTGCGTTCGCTTATGCTGGCGAATACTCCCCGAAAGCCATCCGCGGCCGCATCCTCGCAATTGTGCACTTCATTGGCGGTGCATGCGTTTGGCCGATTGCCGCTCTCTTCACGTTGTTTTTCCGCGACTCGATAGGGTGGCGAGGGATCTGGATCGTAATCGGTATCGGCGCACTCATCGTGTGGCTCTTCCGTTTCTGGCTGCCGGAATCACCTCGCTATCTGGCGACGCACGGACGCGGCAAAGAAGCGCTCGATGTTCTTGCGCGCATGGGTATCCCGGCTCCGAAAGAGACGCTGACAACGAGCGCGGCGAGCGATACACGCAGCGATCCGTTCGCCCTCGTCTTCAGAATGTTCCCCGGCCGCGTGATTGCAGGCATGATCTGCTTCTCCGCGTTCTTCGGTGTCGCGATCGGCCTCGGCAACTGGCTGCCGAACATCATGACAGAGAGAGGATTCACGATCACCAAGTCGCTCACGTTCACCTTCGGCATGACTCTGGCGGTACCGTGCGCAAGCTTGTTCATGATGTATGCGCTCGACAAGTTTGGCCGGAAGATAACGTCGGTGTGCGCCTTTATCGGTGCAGGCATCATGGCCATCGCATTTGCCAATGCGCAGAGCGACACACAACTGCTCGTCGCTGGATTCATCATGATTTTCTTTATCCAGGTGGCGGGCAATTCGATGCAGATATTTGCGTCGGAAGTGTTCCCGACCAACGCGCGCGCATCGGGTTTCGGATGGGCGGCGGGCGTCGGCCGTCTCTCGACGGCGGGCATTAACCTGGCGATTCCATGGATTCAGGGCAATTGGGGCCTCAACGCGGTGTTCGCTTGTATCGCGGCCGTGCTCCTGATTGCTGCGTTCTCGGTCACGAAAATGGGTCCCGAGGCGCGCCAGAAAGGTCTCGACGAAATCGCGCCGCCGACGGGCTAACGCACGGGGGATCAAGAACCGCGGGGCCCGGTTCGGCTTTTGCCGCCGGGCCTCGCTTCAATTTGATTGCAATTCATTCGCTGAATCAGATGGTTTCCGCGGCAGCAGCAAAAAACGTCCGCTACCTCTCGCGTTGCGACCAAGGCGGTAGACCCGATGGCGTGCAGGTACTCGTGCACAAAGGTTACGCTTTCATTGGCCACATGTTCAGTGACGGGTTCACAGTCGTGGACGTGCATGACCCGCTCAAGCCGAAACCGGTCGTGTTCGTCGCCGCACCGAAAAACACGCGATCGCACCATCTGCAGATCCACGACGACGTCCTCCTTGCCGTCAACGGTCCGAATATCTGGGCCATGCAACAGTACGCGACACAACAGGACTACTACGCAAAGTCGCTCATTGACTCGGTCCAGACCGAACAACCCTTTGCGGCAGGTCTCCGCGTTTTCGATATTTCAAAGCCGTCGAGTCCTCGTGAAATTGCATTTCTAAACATGCCGGGTTTCGGCGCTCATAGGATTTGGTGGGTTGGCGGGCACTACGCTTATGTGTCGGTCCACTTCGAGGGATTCATAGACCACGCTTTGGCGGTCATTGACGTGTCGACTCCGGAAAAGCCGCAGCTTATCGGGCGCTGGTGGCTACCGGGCATGAATCGTGCCGGCGGCGAAACGCCGCCCACATCGTTCGGCAAGCGCACGGCACTCCATCACCTCATTAGCGCCGGCACGCTCGGTTACGCGGCGTGGCGTGATGGCGGCTTCACCATTCACGACCTGAGCGACCCTACAAACCCGAAACTAATCAGTCATCGCAACTATGCGCCGCCCTTCGCTGGAGGTGCGCATACACCCCTACCCCTGCCGGGCCGCAAGCTTCTTGCGCTTGCGGATGAAGCAGTCTCCGCGAACTGCGCCAATGGTCTGGCCTATACTTGGCTCATCGATGTGCGCGAGCCGTCAAACCCGGTTTCGATCGCGACCTTGCCAACGCCTGCCGAGGAGGATTTCTGTGCCAAAGGCGCAAAATTCGGGCCGCACAATCTGCATGAGAACCGTCCGGGCTCGTTGCAGACCGAGGAGCTGATTTTCGCCACCTATCACAATGCGGGGTTGCGGATCTTCGATATACGCGACCCGTTTAAACCAAGACAGGTCGGTTATTTCGTGCCACCGCCGCCAGAAATAATTGTCGACCAACGGCCAAATCCTGCCAAGGTCGTTCAATCCTGCGACGTATTTGTCGGTACGGATGGCATTATGTATCTGACAGATACGAATGCCGGTCTGTACATTTTGCAATATGAAGGCGGGTAGCCACGCGGAGAACCTTGAGTATGTCGCAAAATTTCGGGCGCCTTGCCCTGCATATGTGGACGATCGACACGACACCGCTTGCAATCGCGCTCGATGCGGCCAAGCAGGCAGGCTATGACGCTGTCGAGCTGCGCCGGACCGATTTCAAGCGATGTTTCGATGCCGGCATGAGCAATGAGCGGGTGCTGGACCTGATCAAAAAGAGCGGCATTCCCTGCGGCGTGCTTGGGGTCGAATACGGCTGGTTGTTCGCCACTGGTGAAGAGAGCAAACGCCTTTTCAAGGTGTTTCGTGAGTCGTGCGAGAACGCGGTGGCGCT
>Ga0247789_1000028_pt1 | contig 22360 bp, 18 predicted proteins | sample UWRJS220509R4_FD_179919 | JGI IMG/M metagenome (GOLD analysis project Ga0247789, IMG submission 179919) | Soil microbial communities from Arlington Agricultural Research Station in Wisconsin, United States - UWRJ-S220-509R-4 | ecosystem: Environmental > Terrestrial > Soil > Agricultural land...
CGTTCTACGTCAGTGTGGCGGTGGTGATCTCCTGCGCGGCGAACCTCACCAAGACCCTGCTGAGCGCGGATGACGGCGAACTCTTTGCGGAGTGGGGACAGATCCGCCAGGTCCTGGCGGTGGTTGTGCCGACCGCGATCTACGTAGCGGCGATCCCGTATCTCGGGATCTACGTGTCGTCCGCGCTGCTGATCATCGCCTTCATGAAGTGGCTGGGCAACTACAACTGGCTCGTGGCCATCGCGATCGGCGTGGTGGTTCCGATTCTTACGTTTCTGATGTTCGAGGTCTGGTTTCTCGTGCCCTTGCCGAAGGGGCCGCTCGAAAATCTCCTGGGATACTGAGTTGGGTGGCCGCCGCCACGCGATGGCCGGCGGGTCGAGGGACTAAGCGAAATGTTCGAAGATATCGGTAATCTGCTCCACGGTTTTGCGGTCGTTCTCCAGCCGTTCAACCTCGTGCTGATGGTTGTCGGCATCATTCTCGGCGTCATCGTCGGGGTTCTGCCGGGCCTGGGTGGCGCCAACGGCGTCGCGATCCTGCTGCCGCTGACGTTTTCGATGTCGCCGACCTCGGCGATTATCATGCTGTCGTGCATTTATTGGGGCGCGCTGTTCGGCGGCGCGATCACATCGATATTGTTCAACATACCTGGTGAGCCGTGGTCGGTGGCGACTACATTCGACGGCTATCCGATGGCGCAGCAAGGGCGCGCCGGCGAAGCACTCACGGCAGCCTTCACGTCGTCGTTCGTCGGCGCGCTGTTTGCGGTCATCATGATCACCCTGGTGGCGCCGCTGGTCGCTAGCTTTGCATTGCGGTTCGGCCCGCCCGAGATCTTCTCTGTTTACTTTCTGGCCTTCTGCAGTTTCGTCGGCCTCAGCAAGGAACCGCCGTTCAAGACGGTTGCGTCCATGATGCTCGGCTTCGGCCTCGGTGCAGTCGGGCTCGATCAGGTGACTGGCCAGCTGCGCCTGACCTTCGGCGTTGAGCAGATGCTCAACGGCTTTGATTTTCTTATCGCCGTCATCGGCCTGTTCGGCATCGGCGAAATTTTGCTCACCATGGAGGAGGGGCTGAGCTTCCGCGGCACGATCGCGAAGCTCAATCCGAAAGTCGTGTTTCAGACCTGGGCCCAGCTGCCTCGCTACTGGATGGTGTCGCTGCGCTCGTGCCTCATCGGTTGCTGGATGGGTATCAGCCCTGCCGGCGCGACGCCCGCCTCGTTCATGAGCTACGGCATCGCCAAACGCATTTCCAAGAACGGCCACAAGTTCGGCACCGGTCAGATCGAGGGTGTGGTCGCGCCGGAAACCGCCGCCCATGCCGCCGGCACGGCGGCGCTGCTTCCGATGATCTCACTCGGCGTGCCCGGTTCGCCGACGGCTGCCGTGCTGCTCGGTGGCCTGCTGATCTGGGGTCTGCAACCGGGACCGCTTCTGTTCACCGAACAGAAGGATTTCGTCTGGGGTCTCATCGCCAGCATGTACATGGGCAACATCGTGGGCCTGATCATCGTGCTCACCTGCGTGCCGCTGTTCGCCGCAATTCTCCGCATTCCCTTCAGCGTCATCGCGCCCGTCATCATGGTGTTCTGCGCGATCGGCGCTTACACCGTGCACAACAACACCTTCGACATAGTGATGATGCTGGTGTTCGGGGTCGTCGGCTACTTCATGAAGAAGTGCAACTACCCGCTGGCGCCGATGGTTCTGGCGATCGTGCTCGGCGATAAGGCCGAAGAGGCGTTCCGCCAGTCGCTGCTCGCTTCGCAGGGCGGCCTCGGCGTGTTCTGGTCGAACAGTCTGGTGAGCACGATCATGGCGCTCGGTTTGATCGCGCTGTTCTGGCCGATCATTCAGTCCGGTTGGACCAGGCTGCGATCCGGGAAGTTGCGGCCGGCGCAATAGACCGCGACCCAACGGCAAGCCAATGAAATCCGTCCGCAATTTCGGGCGGGTTGCGCCTGCCCACCCGTCTGGCATATTGTATACCAGCCATGAGTAGCCGTGACCGTAACCCCCGTCGTAGTGGCGTTTCCGCCCGCGGACCTGCTTCCCGCGCACCGCTGGCGCCGTACCCCGCACTCGCGCCGATCGATGTGACGCCGAGCTTCAAGCATAAGGCCTACACGGCGTTGAAGAATGCGATCGTGGCGATGGACATCTATCGCAGCCGCGACGACATCCGTCTCGATGAACGCAAACTGGCGCAGGATTTCGGCATCAGCCGCACGCCCGTGCGCGAGGCCATGGCGCAGCTCGAGAGCGAAGGCTTCGTTCGCTCGGTGCCGCGCCGCGGCATCTATGTTGTGCGCAAGACGAAGCGCGAGGTGATCGAGATGATCACCGCCTGGGCGGCGCTCGAAAGCATGGCAGCCCGCCTGATCACTCAGACCGCGAGCGACGAGGAGATCGCGGGCCTGCGCAAGATGTTCGCGACCTTCGAGAACGGCAAGCTGCGCGCGCACCTCGATGAATATTCGGACGTCAATATCGAGTTTCACCAGACCATCATCCGGCTCAGCCGCAACGACGTGCTGATCGACCTCGCCGAGAATCTGTTCACGCATATGCGCATGATCCGCCGCACGACCATCGGCGAGCAGGATCGCGCCGATCGCTCGATCCGCGACCACATGAACATCATCGAAGCACTTGAAGCCCGCGCGACCGATCGCGCTGAAGAACTGGTGCGTGACCACGCGCTCGGCCTCGCCGATCACGTGTCGCGCTATGCCGATTATCTCGATTGAACGAATAAAGCGACGGGAGAGACCCATGGCCGAAGCAGCAGTGAAGGCAAAACCCGAAACCGCGCCGGGAGCGGAACAGGAGCTGACCGACGGATTTCACCTCATCATCGACGCGCTCAAGCTCAACGGCCTCACCACCATCTATGGCGTGCCGGGAATCCCGATCACGGATTTCGGCCGCATGGCGCAGGCCTCCGGGATCCGCGTCATTTCGTTCCGCCACGAACAGAATGCCGGCTATGCGGCGTCGATCGCCGGCTTCCTGACCAGGAAGCCCGGTATCTGCCTTACCGTTTCGGCGCCCGGCTTTCTCAACGGGCTCACCGCGCTCGCGCATGCGACGACCAATTGCTTTCCGATGATCCTGATCTCGGGCTCCTCCGAGCGCGAGATCGTCGACCTGCAGCAGGGCGACTACGAAGAGATGGACCAGCTCGCAATTGCCAAGCCGCTCTGCAAGGCTGCCTTCCGCATTCTGCACGCGCAGGATATCGGCATCGGCATTGCGCGCGCCATCCGCGCCGCGGTTTCGGGCCGCCCGGGCGGTGTCTATCTCGACCTGCCGGCCAAGCTTTTCGGCCAGGTTATGGATGCCGAGGTCGGCAAGAAGTCGCTGGTGAAAGTGATCGACGCCGCGCCGGCGCAAATTCCGGCGCCGGACGCGGTCAAGCGCGCGCTCGACGTTCTCAAGAGCGCCAAGCGCCCGTTGATCATCCTTGGCAAAGGCGCGGCCTACGCGCAGGCCGACGATCAGATCCGCGCCTTCGTCGAGAAAAGCGGTGCACCGTTCTTGCCGATGAGCATGGGCAAGGGCCTGCTGCCCGACACGCATCCGCAATGCGCCGGTGCGGCGCGCTCGACCGTGTTGAAGGATTCCGACGTCGTCCTGCTGATCGGCGCGCGCCTCAACTGGCTGCTGTCGCACGGCAAGGGCAAGACCTGGGGCGACGCGCCGAAGAAGTTCATCCAGGTCGACATCGAGCCGAAGGAAATGGACTCGAACGTCGAGATTGCCGCGCCTGTGGTCGGCGATATCGGCTCCTGCATTTCCGCGTTGCTTTCAGGCATGGGCGGCAACTGGCCGGCCCCGCCGGCGGACTGGACCGGCTCCGTCGCGAAGAAGCGTGAAGAGAACGTCGCCAAGATGGCGCCGCGGCTGATGAACAACAATTCGCCGATGGATTACCACGGCGCGCTCGGCGTGCTGCGCTCGATCGTCAAGGAGCGGCCCGACGCGATCCTGGTGAACGAAGGCGCCAACACGCTCGATCTCGCGCGCGGCATCATCGACGTCTACCAGCCGCGCAAGCGCCTCGACGTCGGCACCTGGGGCGTGATGGGTATCGGCATGGGCTATGCCATCGGGGCGGCGATCGAGACCGGCAAGCCGGTGCTCGCCGTCGAAGGCGACTCGGCCTTCGGCTTTTCCGGCATGGAGATCGAGACGGTCTGCCGCTACAAGCTGCCGGTCTGCGTCGTCATCTTCAACAATGACGGCATCTATCGCGGCACGGACCTCAATAGTGCGAACTCGGATCCGGCGACGACGGTGTTCGTTAAAGGCTCGCGCTACGACAAGATGATCGAGGCGTTCGGCGGCGTCGGCGTCAACGCAACCAGCCCCGACGAGCTCAAGCGCGCCGTCAACGCGGCGATGGATAGCGGCAAGCCGACGCTCATCAACGCGGTGATTGACCCTGCCGCCGGCAGTGAGAGCGGCCGCATCGGCAATCTCAATCCGCAAAGCAAGCTTCAGAAGAAGAAATAACCGGTTCCAGCTCAGAGAATTCAAGAGGAAAAACGTCAATGGCTACGCGCAAGAAGTCAAAAGGCAAAGGAAGAGCCAAAGCGGCATCCAGAAAAGTCGTGAAGCTCAAGTCCAAAGCCATCGCCGCCAAAAAGGCGAACGGCAACGGCCATCTGCCACGGCCGTCGAGCAAGGCCTGGGGCCAGGCCGGCAAGGCACTCACCGGCGTGCGCATTCTCGATTTCACCCACGTGCAATCGGGCCCGACCTGCACACAATTGCTGGCCTGGTTCGGCGCCGATGTGATCAAGGTCGAGCGCCCGGGCGTCGGCGACATCACGCGCGGCCAGCTGGTGGACGTCAAGGGTGCCGACTCGCTCTATTTCACGATGCTCAACCACAACAAGCGCTCGATCACGATCGATTCCAAGCACCCGCAGGGCAAGCGCGTGCTCAACGAGCTGATCAAGACTTGCGACGTGCTGGTCGAGAATTTCGCGCCCGGCGCGCTCGACCGTATGGGGCTCACCTGGGAGCACATTCACAAGCTTAACCCACGCATGGTCGTTGCTTCCGTGAAGGGCTTCGGGCCCGGCCCTTACGAAGACTGCAAGGTCTACGAGAACGTCGCGCAGTGCGCCGGCGGCTCTGCTTCGACCACGGGTTTCCGCGAGGGTGCGCCGCTGGTTACCGGCGCGCAGATCGGCGACAGCGGCACCGGGCTTCATCTTGCGCTCGGCATCGTCTGCGCGCTCTTCCAGCGCAATCGCACCGGCCGTGGGCAAAAGGTGCTCGCCGCCATGCAGGATGGCGTGCTCAATCTCTGCCGGGTGAAATTGCGCGATCAGCAGCGGCTCAAGGCCGGCCCGCTCACCGAATACAGCCAGTACGGAGAGGGGGTGCCGTTCGGCGCGTCAGTGCCGCGTGCCGGCAACGATTCAGGCGGCGGTCAGCCCGGCTGGATCCTGAAGTGCAAGGGCTGGGAGAACGACCCCGACGCCTACATCTACTTCATCACCCAGGCACCGGTGTGGGGCGAAATCTGCGATCTGATCGGCGAGCCGACATGGAAGACCGATCCGGACTACGTCACGCCGCGCGCGCGGTTGCCGAAGCTCAAGAAGATCTTCGAGCGCATCGAGCAGTGGACTATGACCAAGACCAAGTTCGAGGTCATGGAAATCTGCAACAAGGTCGATATCCCCGTCGGTCCGATCCTGTCGATGAAGGAAATCGCAGAGGAGCCGTCGCTGCGCAAGACCGGCACGGTGGTCGAGGTCGACCATCCGACCCGCGGCAAGTACCTGACGGTCGGTAATCCGATCAAAATGTCGGATTCGATCTCCGAGGTGAAGCGCTCGCCGCTGCTTGGCGAGCACACCGACGAGATTCTGAAGGACGTGCTCAAGTTCTCGGCAAAAGACATTGCCGAAATCAAGAACTCCGGCGCTCTCAGCGCGCCGAAGAAGGAAGAAAAGGCAGCGTAGACCGTTCGTCCCGCCGACAGCGGGGACCCAGACGACAAAAATGCTGGATGCTCGCTTTCGTGGGCATGAGCGGAAGAGGAGGGGTTGAATGCGTATCGTCGTTCATGGCCAGCAGGCCTTCGGTAAGGCCGTCCTGGAAGCGCTGCTCAAGCGCGGAGATAACGTCATCGCGGTCTACGCGGCGCCGGAAAAAGAGGGCGCCAAAGCCGATCCACTCAAGGAAGCCGCGATTGCAGCGAAGCTTCCGGTCTATCAGCCGGCCTCCTACAAGGACCCGAAAGTCTGGGAAGAATTCAAGGCGCTCAAGCCCGACCTGCAGGTCATGGCCTTTGTTACACTCTTCGTGCCGGAGGACTTCCTCAACATTCCGACGCACGGATCGATTCAATATCACCCGTCGCTGCTGCCGGCCTATCGCGGCGCCAGCGCCATCAACTGGCCGATCATCAAGGGCGAGAAGGAGACGGGGCTTTCGATCTTCTGGCCGGACAACGGACTCGATACCGGTGACATTCTCGTCCAGAAGAAGACGCCGATTTCCAGTACCGACACGCTTGGCACCGTCTACTTTGATCGCCTTTTCCCGATGGGCGTCGACGCGATGCTCGAAGGCGTCGACCTGGTGAAGGCCGGCAAGGCGCCCCGCATCAAGCAGGATGAATCGAAAGCCACCTACGAAGGACGCTGCACTCCCGAGAATGCGAAGATCGACTGGGGTAAGCCGTGGGAGCAGATCGACCGGCTCATCCGCGGTTGCAATCCGGCGCCCGGCGCCTGGACGACACTCGACGGCAAGCAGCTGAGAATTTTTGACGCCAAGCCCATCCCGGCGAAGGATCCGAAAGGCATTGGCGGCAAGCTCGGTGAGATCGCCGCCGTCGAAGCGGACGGCTTTACCGTTGTCTGCGCTGACGGCCGCTTCAAGGTCACGCGCGTCCAGCCTGCCGACGGCAAGAAAATTGACGCCGGCGAATGGGCGAAATCCGCAAATATCGCCGTGAAAGCAAGGTTCACCTGACCCGCCGCATTTTCCCCTTCCCGCCCTCCCGTTTCTCTTTCATTTGATGGATCGTCTCTCATGCCCGCCTCGCAACACCAGAATCCGAAGTCCGACATTGAAATCTCGCAGACCGCCAAAAAGCGCCTGATCCTCGACGTTGCAAAGGAGAAGCTCGGCATCGCGGCGGAGAACCTCGAGCCTTATGGCCACTACAAGGCCAAGGTGTCGATGGACTTCATCAATTCCCTCAAGGGCAAGAAGGACGGCAAGCTGATCCTGGTCACGGCGATCACGCCGACGCCCGCCGGCGAAGGCAAGACCACGACGACGGTGGGGCTAACTGACGCCCTCAATCATATCGGCAAGAAGGCGATGCTCTGTCTGCGCGAGCCGAGCCTCGGGCCCTCGTTCGGCATGAAGGGTGGGGCCGCCGGCGGCGGCTATGCGCAGGTGGTGCCGATGGAAGACATCAACCTGCACTTCACCGGCGACTTCCACGCCATCACGTCGGCGCACAATCTGCTGTCGGCGCTGATCGACAACCACATCTACTGGGGCAATGCGCTCGGCATCGACTCGCGCCGCGTAACGTGGCGTCGCGTCATGGATATGAACGACCGCGCGTTGCGCGAGATCGTCTGCTCGCTCGGCGGCGTGGCCAACGGCTATCCGCGCGAGGCCGGTTTCGACATCACCGTCGCTTCGGAAGTGATGGCGATCTTCTGTCTTGCCAAGAATCTCGACGACCTCAAGGAACGGCTTGGCAACATTCTCGTCGCCTATACGCGCGACCGAAAGCCGGTCCGCGCGCGCGACCTCAAGGCGCACGGCGCCATGACTGCATTGCTCAAGGAGTCCCTCGCGCCGAATATGGTGCAGACACTGGAAGGCACGCCCGCCTTTATTCACGGCGGTCCCTTCGCTAATATTGCGCACGGCTGCAACTCGGTGTTGGCGACCACGACCGCTCTCAAGCTCGCCGACTATGTCGTGACGGAGGCGGGGTTCGGTGCCGACCTCGGCGGCGAGAAATTTATCGATATCAAATGCCGCAAGGCTGGCCTTACTCCCGATTGCGTTGTGCTGGTTGCCACCATTCGCGCGCTCAAGATGCATGGCGGCGTCAAGAAAGAGGATCTCAAGTCCGAGAATCTGAAGGCGCTCGAAGCGGGCATGGCTAACCTGCAGCGGCACGTCGAGAACGTGAAGAAATTCGGCCTGCCCGCCGTGGTGTCGATCAATCGTTTCTCCGCCGACACTGAGGCCGAGATCGCGCTGGTGAAGGAGAAGTGCAAGGCGCTCGGCGTCGAGGCTCTGATGGCCGATCACTGGGCGATGGGCGGGGCCGGTGCGGCCGACGTGGCCAAGACGGTGGTAAAGGTGATCGACGAGGGTAAGAGCAAGCTCAAGTTCCTCTATCCCGACGAAACGCCGCTATTCGAAAAGATCGAGATGATTGCGCGTGAAATCTACCGCGCTAAGCACGTGACCGCCGACAAGTCGGTGAAGGACCAGCTCAAGAGCTGGGAGGAAATGGGTTATGGCAAGTTGCCGATTTGCATCGCAAAGACCCAGTACTCGTTCTCGACCAATCCGGACGCCAAGGGAGCGCCGGCTGACCACACCATCAATGTGCGCGAGGTGCGGCTGTCCGCCGGCGCCGAATTCGTGGTGGCGATCTGCGGCGAGATCCTCACTATGCCAGGGCTGCCGAAAGTGCCGTCGGCTGACTCGATCGACGTCAAGGACGGCAAGATCGTCGGCTTGTTCTAAAGACCGCTCCCACGCCGCAGGAATTAAAAGGGCCCGAGAAATCGGGCCCTTTTTGCGACGGGCGGCGCGGGGTCGGATCGCAGTTGTGTACGAATTCGCTAAAATTTTTCGTTTTTTTTGACCGGGCTTGTACAGCGAGTTTTTGCACCTTCGCGGTAGGTTCGTACCCGCTCCGGTCGCGCGATTGACCGCGTAGCCGGGGGCGGCGTCCAAATTCATTGAGTTGCAAAGAACTTGCTATGGCAATGAGCACCGCATCCAATACGGCCAGCGCACTCGCCGAAAGCCGTTCGATTCTCGACGACCTGGTCAGCCCGGTCGCCGGCGCGACCGCCAAGCACCGCCTGAAGATCATCGATCGGGTCGCCGACCTGTTTGCCGCCGGCTCGCGCAGCTATTCCGACGAGCAGATTTCTCTGTTCGATGACGTGTTGCGCCGACTGACCGCTGACATCGAGGTCAAGGCGCGCGCTACGCTCGCGCATCGGTTGGCGGTCATCGACAATGCCCCGCCGGTGCTCATTCGCTCGCTCGCGTTCGACGATGCAATCGAGGTTGCGGAGCCCGTCCTCATCTATTCCGAGCGTCTGACCGACGACGATCTCGTTGAAAATGCCACCACCAAGAGCCAGGACCACCTTTATGCGATCGCGCAGCGCCTGAAACTGAGCGAAAAGGTGACCGATGTCCTGGTCGAGCGCGGTGACCAACGGGTTGTCCATAAAGTCGTGAAGAACAAGGGCGCGCGGTTTTCTCTCGCCGGCTTCGGCAAGTTGACCACCCGTGCCCGCTACGACCGCAAGCTGACCCTGGCTCTCGGCGAGCGAAGCGATCTCCCGCGGCAATATTTTCTCAAACTGCTGGAAGCGGCCTCTTCGAAGGTTCGCGCCAAGCTGGAGGCCTCCAATCCGGAGCTGGTCGCGGCCATTCGCGATACCGTCGACGACGTCGCGACCGCGATGCAACGCGAGGTCCGCAAGGGTTCCCACGCACATGCCGTCGCCGTGCGCGAAGCCAAGCGCCGTTTCAATGTCCAGCCCATCACCGAGGCCAGCGTTCACGGCCCCGCCCACGCGCAGGATTTCGAAAAAACTGTGGTTGCGCTCGCCCGCCTGGGCGTTTTCCCGGTCGATCTGGTCGAGCGCGCTTTGCTGGACGAGGGCGAGGACATGCTGTTGCTCCTGGCCAAGGCGGCCGGCTGCTCCTGGACGACGGCGCGCGAAATGCTCGTTATGTTCGCTGCGAACCGGAATCTTCAGCCCGACGACATCACGGTGGCGTTCGAGCGCTATCGCAAGCTCAGCCAGCAGACCGCGCGGAACATCGTCACGTTCTACGAGAAGCGCATGAAGTTGCGCAAAGCGGAGAACGCCAAGGGCAAATCAACACGCGGGCGGAAGGACAAAACCCGCAACGAGGATGACAACCTCGTCACGCTGCCGTCGCCCTCGATTGCACCCGTCTAGTTCCTAATTTGTCGAGACTGGGCAGCCAATAAGGTCAGCCTGACAGTTGTGGTGCAAGACGGCGTGCTTCCGCCACCAAAGCAGCGGTGATCGGCGTCATCGGCTCGCGCTGCGGCACGACGAGACCGATCGTCTGGACAGCCTTGGGCTGTGTGATCGGAATAGCTCGGATCGTATCGGTCAAACCCAAAGTGTCAGCAATCTTGGCAGGCATGACGCTTGCCCAGCGGCCAGTGCGTACATGTGAGTACAGCAGGATCATCGAGTCAGATTCTAGGGTCGGTCGGGATTCTCCTCCTGCACCCTTTAGCAACCGATCGATGATGCGGCGGTTTTGCATGTCTGGCGTCAGCAGACAAAGCGGCACTTCCGCAACTTCCGCCCATGTGACGGTGTCACGGTTTCCAAGCGGAGCGTCGGCTGATGTGAGCAGTCGGTAGTGCTCTCGATACAGGGGCACCATGCTGACACGGCCAAGCGGCTCGTTTTCCACATAGGTGATGCCTGCATCGATCTCGAGATTGTCGAGCAGATCGAGAACTTCAATAGATGTGCGGGAGTAGATGGTGAACTGAACATTGGGGTGTTTTTCCCGGTATGGGGTGGTGAGCGCAGCCACCATCGCGAGCGCAGTCGGAATCGCAGCAAGGCGCAGCCGCCCCGACAGCCCATGCTTCAAGGAATTCATCTCATCACGCATCGTGCGGCTGTCGCCGACAATGCGTCTTGCCCATTCGAGTATCCGCTGGCCTTCGGGGGTGAAGCCCTGAAAACGCGAGCCCCGGTTGACCAGCAAGACGCCCATTTGTTCTTCGAGTTGCTTCACTCCCGCGGAGAGTGTGGGTTGCGTGACCCCGCACGCTTCCGCCGCCCGCCCAAAATGCTTCTCACGGGCCAAAGCCAGCATGAACTCAAGCTTATCGATCAAGCGTTTTAATCCTTACAAATCATGATGTTAGTATAGCGGAAGCAGCGGACGGTTGCTAAAGAAATAAGTAGTAATGCACGTAATATTGATAGAAATTATCTATCGACCCATACCGACCAGGGGATTGTCTCCTTTTCGGAACGGCCTCAAATCGTGCCCGAGGTGAGGCAATGAATATGCAAAATCCGCCCCGGACTGGAGCCAACGGAACGGGGGGCCGCCGTCGTCCGCCGCGCACGCCCAAGGGTCGCCAGGTCGACCCGCAGGCACTCGACGAGATTCGTGGCCTTCTGACGGACCGGCCGCGCCGGCGCGACTTGCTGATCGAACACCTGCATCTCATTCAGGACCAGTACGGCCATCTCTCCGCGGCGCATCTTGCGGCGCTTGCGTCCGAAATGAAGATGGCGCTGACCGAAGTCTATGAGGTTGCGACCTTCTACGCGCACTTTGATGTCGTGAAGGAAGGCGAGCTGTCGCCGCCGCCGGTTACCGTGCGAGTTTGTGATTCATTGTCGTGTGCAATGGCCGGCGCAGAAAGATTGCTGCGAGAATTGCCCGGAAAGCTTGGCAAGGATGTACGCGTTGTTCGCGCTCCATGCATGGGCGCGTGCGATCGTGCTCCAGTCTGCGCGGTTGGTCATGTCCAGACATTCAAGGCGTCGACCGAGACCGTTGCAGCGTCGGTTAAGGCAAAGCCACACCCGCACGCGTGGAAGCCTGACGTCGATTTTTCCGCTTACCAGAAGGCTGGCGGCTACGCGCTTCTGAAAAGCTGTTTGACCGACAAGCGCACACGCGACGAGCTGATCAAGATCGTGAGCGATGCTGGACTGCGTGGTCTCGGCGGCGCAGGTTTTCCGACTGGCCGCAAATGGGCGCTCGTGCGTGCGGAACCCGCGCCGCGCATGTTTGCGGTCAACGCCGACGAAGGCGAGCCCGGCACGTTCAAGGATCGCTACTATCTCGAGCGCGATCCGCACCGTTTCATTGAGGGCGTTCTGATTGCCGCATGGGTGGTCGAGGCGCCCGAGACGTATGTCTACATCCGCGACGAATATCCCGAGCTTCGGCTGATGCTTGCCGACGAGATCGCCAGGATCGAAAGCGCGGGTCTGTCGCCGCATACTAAATTGCATCTGCGGCGCGGCGCGGGCGCGTATATCTGTGGCGAAGAATCCGCGATGATTGAATCGATTGAAGGCAAGCGCGGGTTGCCGCGGCATCGTCCGCCTTATGTCGCGCAGGTTGGTCTGTTCGGGCGCCCGACGCTCGAGCAGAACGTCGAAACCATGTTCTGGATTCGCGACATCATCGAAAAGGGCGCCGAGTGGGCGACGTCGCAGGGCCGACACGAACGCAAGGGCTTCCGCAGCTTTTCGGTGTCGGGCCGCGTGAAAAATCCGGGCGTCAAGCTGGCGCCGGCCGGCATCACCATGCGCGAGCTGGTCGATGAATTCTGCGGCGGCATGCAGGATGGCCACGAATTCAAGGGCTACCTGCCGGGCGGGCCGTCCGGCGGAATCCTCCCGGCCTCGATGGCCGATATTCCGCTCGATTTCGGAACCCTCGAGAAATACGGCTGCTTCGTGGGGTCGCACGCGGTTGTGATTCTCTCCGACAAGGACGACATAAAGGCTGCCGCGTTGAATCTGATGCAGTTCTTCGAGGATGAGAGCTGCGGTCAGTGCACGCCCTGCCGGGTCGGGACCGAGAAAGCGGCCAAGCTGATGGCCAAGGGTCCGTGGGACGTGAAGCTGCTCGAGGAGCTGTCGACCGCCATGCGCGATGCGTCCATTTGCGGGCTTGGCCAGGCGGCGCCGAATCCGCTGCTGAGCGTGATTAAATATTTTCCGGATGAACTGACCAAGCCATTGGGAAGCTGGTGATCATGGCTGATACAAACGGCAAAGCTGCGACGGTGAAATTCACGCTCGACGGCAAGGACGTTGAGGCGTTGCCGGGCGAGACCATCTGGCAGGTGGCCAAGCGGCAGGGCATCGAAATTCCTCACCTGTGCTATTCACCGGAGCCTGGCTATCGCGCCGACGGCAATTGCCGCGCCTGCATGGTCGAGATCGAAGGCGAGCGCGTGCTCGCCGCCAGCTGTATCCGCAAGCCGTCGGAAGGCATGAAAGTGAAGGCGACCTCCGACCGTGCCAAGACCGCGCGGCAGATGGTCTTCGAGTTGCTGGTCACGGATCAGCCTGAGCGTGCGACTTCGCATGATCCGCAATCGAAGTTCTGGAGCTGGGCCCACCGGATGGGCATCGACGTCGGCCGCTTCCCCGAGCGCGAGAAAATGCCGACGCCCGACCGCAGCCACCCGGCAATGGCGGTCAATCTCGACGCCTGCATTCAGTGCAATCTCTGCGTCCGCGCCTGCCGCGAAGTGCAGGTCAACGATGTCATCGGGATGGCAGGCCGCGGTCACGGCGAGAAGATCGTCTTCGATTTCGACGACCCGATGGGCCAATCCACTTGCGTCGCCTGCGGCGAATGCGTGCAGGCCTGTCCGACCGGTGCGCTGATGCCGGCGACGCTGGTCAATGACAAGAACGTGCGTACCGAGTTTCCCGACCGTGAGGTCAACAGCGTATGCCCTTACTGCGGCGTCGGCTGCCAGCTCACCTACCACATCAAGAACGACACGCTTTTGTACGTAACGGGCCGCGACGGTCCGGCAAACGAGAACCGCCTTTGCGTGAAGGGCCGCTTCGGCTTTGACTACATCAGTAATCCGCAGCGCCTGACCAAGCCGATGGTGCGCAAGGATGGCATTGCGAAAGCTGCCGACGATCTGGTCGATCCGTCGAACCCACTTACGCACTTCCGCGAAGCGACGTGGGAAGAGGCAATGGAGCGCGCCGCTTCCGGCCTGAAAAAAATTCGCGATCGCGATGGTCCGCGTGCGCTGGCCGGCTTCGGTTCGGCCAAGGGCTCGAATGAAGAGGCCTATCTTTTCCAGAAGCTGGTGCGCACCGGTTTTGGCTCGAACAACGTCGACCACTGTACGAGGCTCTGCCACGCCTCGTCAGTGGCGGCGCTGCTGGAAGGCGTTGGTTCCGCCGCGGTGACCGCAACTTTCAACGAGTGCAAGAATTCCGACTTCATCATTGTGATCGGCGCCAATCCGACCGAAAACCACCCGGTCGCCGCCACTTTCTTCAAGCAGGCGGCCAAGCGCGGCGCCAAGTTGGTCGTGATGGATCCGCGCGGGCAGGCGCTCAAGCGCCACGCCTGGAAGATGATGCAGTTCAAGAACGGCGCCGACGTGGCGATGCTCAACGCCATGCTCAATGTCATCATCGGCGAGAAACTTTATGACCAGCAATACGTACAGACCTACGTCGAAGGTTTCGATCAGATCGCCGAGAATGTGAAGGACTTCACGCCGGAGGAGATGGAGCCGATCTGCGGCATTCCCGCCGATACGCTGCGCGAGGTTGCGCGTGGCTTCGCGCGTGCCGAAAGTGCCATCATCTTCTGGGGCATGGGTGTGTCGCAGCACACGCACGGCACCGACAATGCGCGCTGTCTCATTGCGCTCTCGCTGATCTGCGGCCAGGTTGGCCGTCCTGGCACCGGCCTGCATCCCTTCCGACGCTGGGCTTATTCCGATGTTCTTCCCCGACTACAAGTCAGTGGAGAATCCGGAAATTCGCGCCAAATACGAAAAGGCCTGGGGCAAAAAGCTCGATCCCAAGCGCGGCAAGACCGTGGTCGAGATCATGGACGCGGTGCATGCCGACGAGATCAAGGGCATGTACATCATGGGCGAAAACCCCGCGATGTCGGACCCCGACTTGAATCACGCCCGCGGTGCGCTCGCGCATCTTGAACATCTCGTAGTGCAGGACATCTTCGTGACCGAGACCTGCTCCTATGCCGATGTGATCCTTCCTGCCTCGGCCTGGCCGGAGAAGGACGGCACCGTCACCAACACCAACCGGCAGGTGCAGATGGGCCGCAAGGCGCTGCCGCTGCCGGGCGACGCGCGCCAGGATTTGTGGATCATTCAGGATCTGGCTCAGCGTTTGGGCGAGAAATGGAACTACAAGCACGTCGGCGAGGTCTATACCGAGATGGCGAACCTGATGCCTGCTCTCGACAACATCAGCTGGGAGCGCGTCGAGCGCGAGGATCACGTCACGTATCCGAGCGACGCACCCGACAAACCAGGCCGCGACGTGGTATTCGACAAGGGCTTTCCGCGGCCGAACGGCATGGCCAAGCTGGTCGCGGCGAAGCTCCTGCCGCCGGACGAGACGCCCGATCACGAGTACCCGTTCATCCTCACCACCGGCCGCCAGCTTGAACATTGGCACACCGGTTCGATGACGCGGCGCGCAACTGTGCTCGACGCGTTGGAGCCCGCGGCCGTTGCGTCGCTTTCGCGCGGCACCTTCACGAAACTCGGCATCAGGCCCGGCGACATGGTGCGCGTGACCACGCGGCGCGGTACCGTCGAGCTCAACTCGCGGCAGGATGACGGAATTCCGGATGGCGTCGTGTTCATTCCGTTCGCTTACGTCGAAGCAGCTGCGAACATCCTCACCAACCCGGCGCTCGATCCATTCGGCAAGATTCCCGAATTTAAGTTCTGCGCTGCGAAGGTGGAGGCTGCCAAGCCGCGGATGGAAGCGGCCGAATAGCGCGATCACACAATCGAAATGCAGGTGGCCGGATTTTTCCGGCCATTTGTTTTTGCCGGCAGGAAGGTGTCATCCATCCAAATTAGCTGGTTGGCGCGCGACGGCTCTTGACTTTATTCCTATAGGATATTATTCATAATGCATCCCGCCCCGTTGCCGAGGGGTGTCTGATCAGCGTCTCCAGACGCGGGGCGGGGAGCGGTGGCCGGGACATGACCTTGCATCGGAGATGCGGTGCAAGGGCCCGGCGGTCCAAGCCGCAAGCGAGCCCCAGCGCGCCTGCTGCGCGCCCGGGACCCCGCTGGCGACCGTTGTTTGGCCGGCCCCGGTCAGAAGAGGGCCGGCCCGGTCAGGGTCCCGCTCGGTGGACATGTCGCGGTGAAGCCCCAACGGGCAGACGCGAATGAGAAGCGACCACCGGGGCTTGCTTGGGAGCAAACCTATAAACACCGCGCGCGGGACGCCTTGGGTTTGGCGGACTTGCGGCACGCTTTGCCTTTTCGCTCGAACCAGAGCGGCAGGCGAGCACACAGGACTTCGACAAGCCTCGATGTCGCGAGGCGTCGAGGCCCGCGGGTCCTCTTGGACCCCTGGCGTCCCGCGCGCCCTCGGTTGGGGCGGGCGGCAAAAGGAGCAAAGAAGACGGGCCGGCCCGGGGCCTCGATAAAGAATACGGGCGATGGCGCTTGCGCGCGAGATGCCGCGCCGAATGGTCTCAGGTATAACGGCCTCCATGCGTGTGAACGGCAAGCCCTACCGTACAATCTGGCTCGCGGACGATGGCAGAACGGTCCGGATAATCGACCAGACACTGCTGCCGCACCGGTTCGAGATCGTTGACTTGCGCGATTTGGCCGCCGCCGTGACCGCCATCAGGACCATGCAGGTTCGCGGCGCGCCTCTCATCGGCGCTGCGGCCGCTTATGGCATTTGCCTCGCGATGACGAACGACGCGTCGGATCAATCACTTGATCGCGCCTACGACGCGTTGCTGGCGAGTCGTCCAACGGCCGTGAATTTACGCTGGGCGCTCGATGTGATGCGGTCCCATCTACGCAATCGCCGGCGCGAGGAGCGCGTTGAAGCGGCTTACCGGCGCGCCGCCGAAATTTGCGATGAGGACGTCGCGATCAATTCCGCTATCGGTGATAACGGCCTCGAAATTCTGCGCAGTGCCGCTGCAAAGAAATCCGGCAAGGACCGGTTGAATGTCCTCACCCATTGCAATGCGGGCTGGCTCGCGGCGGTTGACTGGGGCACTGCCCTGGCGCCGATCTACAAGGCCCATGACAGCGGCATTCCGATTCATGTCTGGGTTGACGAGACGAGACCGCGGAATCAGGGAATGAGTCTGACTGCGTGGGAGCTCGGTCAGCATGGCGTCGCTCACACCGTCATTGCGGACAATGCCGGTGGGCATCTGATGCAACATGGCATGGTTGATCTGGTCATTGTCGGAACGGACCGCACGACCACGCGCGGCGATGTCTGCAACAAAATCGGCACTTATCTCAAGGCACTCGCGGCAAAAGACAACGGAGTTCCGTTCTATGTCGCGGTCCCGTCACCATCAATCGACTGGCTTGTCGATGACGGTGTTGCAGGCATTCCGATCGAGCAGCGCGATGCATCGGAAGTTTCGCGCGTCAGCGGGCGTCTTCCTGACGGGACAATCGTGCAGGTCGAAATCGCGCCGGAGGGCAGTGCGATGGCGAATTACGCCTTCGATGTCACGCCTGCGCATCTGGTCACGGGATTGGTGACCGAGCGTGGCCTCTGCGACGCTTCGTCGAAGGGATTGCGCCGGCTCTTCCCGGAAGCCGCCGGCACGGCGGAGAGCAAAGCGCATGCGTAACCTGTGGTCCGACCGCGACGCGCGAGCCGCGGTCAAAACCTATCGCGCACAAGGCGCCAACGAAGACCTGGCTCTGCGCACATATACGACTCGCCTGCTCGGCGGCGACCCGCGCCTGGTCCAGCATGGCGGGGGTAATACGTCGGTCAAAACCGTCTTGCGCGATCACGCCGGGGAGCCGGCAAAAGTACTGTGCGTGAAGGGCTCGGGCTGGGATATGGCGACGATCGAGCCGCCGGGTTTGCCTGCCGTGCGGCTCGCCCCGTTGCTGAAACTCGCCGGTCTCAAGGCCCTCAGTGATGAGGAGATGGTTGCGATCCAGCGCGGCAACTTGCTCGACAGTGCCGCACCCAATCCATCGGTCGAGACTTTGCTGCACGCGTTCATCCCGCACAAATTCGTCGACCATACGCATGCCAATGCGGTTCTCGCTCTGTGCGACCGGCCTGACGGCATGGCGCTCTGCCGGAAAGTTTATGGATCGCGCGCCGCAATCGTGCCGTACGTGATGCCGGGTTTCGCACTCGCGCTGAAGGCCAAAGAGGTCTTCGACGCCCATCCCCAGTGCGAAGGCCTGATCCTGCACAAGCACGGGATCTTCACGTTCGGTGGCAGCGCGCGCGAAGCCTACGACCGCATGATCAATCTGGTGACTCGGGCGGAGCGGGCGCTGCTAGGTATACGGCGGCGGCGCGTATTCGCCGTCAGGCTTCCAAAGGCAGTCGCGACGGCCACTGACATCGCGCCGCTGCTGCGAGGCCTTGTCAGCAAGCCCGGGCAGCACTTCGTGCTGGCGCATCGCGCAAGCGATGATGTGCTCGCTTATGTCAACGGCCGCGAACTCGCGCGCTATAGCCGGCAAGGCCCGGTGACGCCCGACCATGTCATTCGCACGAAACCGCGTCCGCTCATTTTACCGGCGCCCGACGCGGCCAGGCTCGGCGCGTTTGCCACCGCAGCCCGCAAAGCCGTTGAAAGATATCAGGCCGACTATCAGCGCTACTTTGCGCGACACAATGCGCGCGCCGTTCCAAAAAAGCGGCCGCTCGATCCGATGCCGCGCGTCATTCTGGTGCCGGGCGTCGGGGTGTTCGGCGTCGGGGCGACCGCAAAAGATGCGCGCATTGCCGCCGACATTGCAGAAACCACGATTTCGGTAATTGCGAAGGCGGAAAAAGGCGGGCGCTTTGAGAGCATTTCCGAGCGCGAACAGTTCGATATCGAATATTGGTCGCTCGAGCAGGCAAAGCTCGCGGGCTGGAAGCCGCAGCCGCTACAGGGGCAGGTCGTCGTCATTACCGGTGGTGCCGGGACAATCGGGCTTGCCACCGCCGCGGCCTTTCGCGCGCGTGGCGCCGAAGTGGTTCTTCTTGATGTCGACACGTCCCGCACGAAGCTTGCCGCCAAACCTCTCAATGCTCTCGGCATCGGGTGCAACGTGACCGACCGGCGTTCGGTTGCCGCGGCTTTCGATGCCGTCATTGCCGCGCACGGTGGTGTGGACGTCGTGGTTTCGAATGCCGGTGCCGCCTGGCAGGGCCGGATTGCCGACGTCGGCGACGCGACGTTACGAAAAAGTTTCGAGCTGAATTTCTTTGCGCACCAGTATGTCGCGCAGGCAGCCGTGCAGATCATGCGCCGGCAGGTTACTGGCGGTGCGCTGCTTTTCAATGTCTCCAAGCAGGCGATCAATCCGGGCCCGGACTTTGGCCCCTACGGATTGCCGAAAGCCGCGACCATGGCGCTCATGCGCCAATATGCCGTCGAACATGGCGGTGACGGAATCACATCCAACGCCGTGAATGCCGATCGTATCCGATCCGGATTGCTGACAGGCGCCCTGATCAAGAAACGCGCGAAGGCGCGTGGCGTGACTGAGCACGACTATCTCGCCGGCAATCTTCTGGGCCGGGAGGTTCTGGCCGAAGACGTTGCGGAAGCGTTCGTCAGTCTTGCGCTTGCGCGCAAGACGACAGGCGCTGTTTTGACCGTCGACGGCGGAAATATTGCAGCTGCGCCGCGATAACAAACCGCAGAATCCGCGGGTCTTTTCTATTGCCGCGATTCCGCCGATTTTGGTTCTCACCGTCCGACCGGTGGGTATGCAGCACATTGGAGCGGAGGTGGGCTCATGAGTGTCTGGTCGAACGGCAAATCGTCATTGTTGTGTTTTGGCGCGGTCGTGCTCATGACGGGCGTTGCGACCGCCAAGCCAGCCTATGTTGCTTCAACCGTCAACTTGCGGGCGGCGCCCGGCACCGGCAGCGAGATCGTCGCCAAGATTCCGGGCGGCAGCCTCGTCGACGCCTCAGCGTGCGACGGCGGCTGGTGCGAGATCGCCTGGCAGGACAAGAAAGGTTTTGCGATCCAGAGTGCGCTCGACATGAGCGGCCGCGTGCCGCAGCAGCGCGCAGCGGCGGTTGCACCGCGGCCTGCCTACCGGCAGGGACCGGATGTGGTCGAAGGGCCGGAAGTGGTCGAGGGTCCAGTCTATTACGATCCGCCGGCGGTCGTTTATTACGGCGGGCCGTACTATCGCCCATACTACCGCCCGTATTGGGGCTGGCGGCGCCACGGATGGTGATGGCTATTTCGTCTGGTTGCCGCTGCCGAACGCAAGCGTGAGCGCGATGAGCGTCGCGAAATAAGCGGCGATGGCGGCCGGTATCGCAAGATAGAGCTTTACGCCGAATTGCTGTTCAAGCCCGAAGAGAACCGCGGCCCCAACCAGCACCGCAGCGAAACGAATAATGCGATCGCGGCTCACGCGCGCGGCTGCCTAGCGTTTGCCTTCGGTGGGGCCACGCATGTTTGCCCACGGATCAGTGCGCATCGATGCAGTGTCGCCGTCTTTGCGTGAGCGTTCCATGGCCCGCTTGTATTGCTGATCGAGCTGTTCGGCCTGCTGTTTCTTTTCCCTGTCCAGAATCGCCAAAGGCTCGTCGTCTTTCTTTTGCGCAAAGGCAGGCGCGCCGAGGATCGCCAGCGCGACGGCGCCAAAAAGGAGCTTTTTCATCGTTCAACTTCCCTCGCGTTTCCTGCGGGGACGCTAACATGGAGGCAAAAACTGCTCAATCGCAGGAAATCCTTGCCCAATTGGCGCTTCATCTTGGTATAAGGCTGACCGGAATCGACAGGAGCTCGGGAATGTCGCTGTCGCATCACACGTCGCCACGCGCAATATCCAGTCTGCCGCGACACGACTGGACCCGCGAAGAGGTGCGAGACCTGTTCGCGCTTCCGTTCCCGGAATTGATTTTTCGTTCGGCGCAGGTTCATCGCGAGAACTTCGACCCCACCGAGGTCCAGATCTCGACATTGCTGTCGATCAAGACCGGCGGCTGTCCGGAAGATTGTGCCTATTGCCCGCAGTCGGCGAAATTCGACACCGGCGTCAAGGCCGAAAGGTTGATGGATCTTGATGCCGTGCTAGACGAGGCGCGTGCGGCAAAAGCTGGCGGTGCGTCACGCTTTTGCATGGGCGCGGCGTGGCGCTCGCCCAAAGATCGCGATCTCGACAAAGTCTGCGCGATGGTCGAGGGCGTCAAGGCACTCGGGATGGAGACCTGCGTCACGCTCGGCATGCTGACAGGCGATCAGGCGCGGCGGCTAAGGGACTGCGGCCTCGACTATTACAACCACAATCTCGATACATCGCCCGAATATTACGGCGAGATCATCACCACGCGCACATACCAGGACAGGCTCGATACGCTCGGGCACGTACGCAACGCGGGAATTCACGTTTGCTGCGGCGGGATTGTCGGGATGGGTGAGGGCCCGGAAGACCGCATCGGCATGATTGCGACGCTTGCCAGCCTGCCGGTGCATCCGGAAAGCGTTCCGATCAACATGCTGGTCCGCGTGGAAGGCACGCCGTTGGCATCCGCGGTGACGCTCGATCCGCTCGATTTCGTGCGCACCATTGCGGTTACGCGCATCTGCGTGCCGGCATCGGTGGTGCGGCTGTCGGCGGGGCGGGAAGACATGAGCGAAGAGACGCAGGCGCTTTGCTTCCTCGCCGGAGCCAATTCGATCTTCTACGGGCCGAAGCTGCTCACGACGCCAAATCCCGGCCGCGACAGCGACATGGCGCTGCTCGACAAGCTCGGCATGCGGCCGATGGATTAGGTAAGGCCGCGCACGAGTGCGAGGCCGCCGAACAAGCCGCCGATCGACAGAGCAACCGACAGCAGCACATAGAGCGCGGCCAAACCGATCTCGCCGCGCTCGTAAAGCACCGCGACATCCAGCGAAAAGGTGGAAAAGGTCGTGTAGCCGCCAAGAATGCCGGTGGTCAGGAACAGCTGCCAGTGTTGCGGGATGCCGCCCCTGAACGCGAACCATGCGACCAGCACTCCCATGACGACGGAGCCGCTGACGTTCTCGAACACGGTCGCATGGGGGAACGCCGTGCCGAACAGGCGCGCGAAGGCGAGATTGAAGCCGTGGCGCAGCGCGGCGCCGATGCCGCCACCGACAAATACGATCAAGAAGCCCATCGATCAGATCTCCTCTGTCTCAGGGCATGGAAAAACCGCCCTGCGGCGGACAGATTCCTACCGCCCTGTTGCACGGTAGGAGTCATCAGCCCCTTTCGGGCGGTTCTCGGGGGACCCCATCCCCATCGCTGCGAAGCTACCGGCGACGCAATGCAGGGTCAACCGGGACGCGGCAGACACGCCGCTGGCTTT
>Ga0247789_1000029_pt1 | contig 21636 bp, 16 predicted proteins | sample UWRJS220509R4_FD_179919 | JGI IMG/M metagenome (GOLD analysis project Ga0247789, IMG submission 179919) | Soil microbial communities from Arlington Agricultural Research Station in Wisconsin, United States - UWRJ-S220-509R-4 | ecosystem: Environmental > Terrestrial > Soil > Agricultural land...
CAACACGACCAATGCGGGCCCGGTAACCGCCGTCGTCGATACGACCTTGCCAGCGGCGCCCGTGATCACGACGACGGTGGCGCCGGTCATCCATGCCCCCTCGATCGATATCGCTGGGACCGCCGAACCCAACAGCACGGTGACGCTGCGCAACGGCGCCAGCGTTGCCGGAACGGCGAGCGCCAACGGGTCGGGCAATTGGCATATTGACGATATCGCCCTGACAGATGGTGCGACCTACAACTTCACGGCGACGGCGACGGATGAAGCCGGCAATACCAGCGACCCGTCGAACGTGCTCGCTTTCCAAGATATCAATGCGCCGCCGGTGATTCAGAACGTGGGCGGCACGGAGACGGTCGCCGAGGACGGCTCTATTCTGCTGCAAGGTGATCCAAGTGCGTTGGTGACGGATCCCGACGGCGATACGCTGACGCTGACGGTCAGCGTTGCGCACGGGACGCTGACGGCAAGCCAGGCGATATTGGATGCCATCGCGGGCCATACGCTGACGGCGATTGACTTCAGCGGTGGCGACGGCAGCCTGGCGATACAGGGCTCGGCGAGCGCGCTCACGGCGGCAATCCAGGCCGGTGTGACCTATGCGCCCGATTCCGATTTCAACGGTTCCGACGCGCTCGACGTCGAGGTTACAGACGGTCTGGCCACAGCAAGCGCTTCTGTTGCCATTAGCGTCACGCCAGTGAATGACCCGCCGACGGTTGCAAACGCGATTGCCGACCAGAATGCGGCGCAGGGCAGCCCGTTCTCGTTTGCGTTTGCGGCCAATACGTTCAATGACGTGGATGTGGGCGATACGCTGACCTATACGGCGACGCTCGATACCAATGCACCGTTGCCCGCGTGGCTATCGTTCAATGCGGCGACGCGAACGTTCTCCGGCACTCCCAGCGATGTCGGCACGATTTCGGTGAAAGTGACGGCGACCGACGGCGATAGCACCTCGGTGTCGGACACCTTCAATATCGTCGTTGGTACCAACCATGCCCCGGCGATCCAGAACGTGGGCGGCACGGAGACGGTTGCGGAGGACGGCTCTGTTCTGTTGCAAGGTGATCCAAGTGCGTTGGTGACGGATGCCGACGGCGACACGCTGACGATGTCGGTGAGTGTGAGCGGAGGGTCGCTGACGGCGAGCCAGGCGATATTGGATGCCATAGCGGCCCACACGCTGACTGAGATCGACAGCGACGGCAGCGACGGCAGCCTGTCGGTGACGGGATCGGCGGCGGCGATCACGGCGGCGATCCAGGCCGGGGTGACCTATGCGCCGAATGCCAACGTCAATGGTTTGGACACGCTTGATATCGCGATCACCGATGGCCAGGGCGCGGCGAATGCGTCAATTGCCATCAACATCACGCCCGCGAACGACGCGCCGGTGATCGAAGCCCCGCAGAGCCCTGACCTCCTCGGTCCGCCCACGCCATATGCCACTCAGGACAATCCGTTATTTGTGGCGATCGGTGACCTGAATGGCGATGGCAAAGCCGACCTGGTGGTCACAAACACCACATCCAATTCGGTCTCCGTCCTGCTCGGAAACGGCGACGGGACGGTCCAGCCGCAAGTGACCTACGCCACCGGCGCAAACCCACGCGCTGTTGCGATCGGTGACCTGAACGGTGACGGAAAATCTGACCTCGCGGCTGCCAATTCAGATTCGAGCAGCATATCGGTATTGCTCGGGAACGGTGACGGCACGTTCGGAAGTCAAGCCGCGTACGCGACAAACGCCCTACCAGTGTCCGTAGCAATCGGCGATCTGAACAACGACGGGCAGTCTGACCTCGTGGTTGCCGAACAAGCCGGCTCAGTTTCGGTGCTGCTTGGTAATGGCGATGGGACATTCCAGCCTCACACGACTTACGCGTCAAACGGAGTTTCGCAAAGCGTCGCACTTGGTGATTTGAATGGCGATGGCAAGCTGGATATTGCGATTGCGAATGGTGGAAATTCGAACCAAGTCTCAATCCTGTTGAGCAACGGAGATGGAACGTTCCAGGCGGCTGTCCCGGTGCAAGCCGGTCTCGGCCAAAACGCTGTAGCAATCGGTGATTTCAACGGCGACGGCAAGGCCGATCTCGCGGTGACCTCGATTTACGGGAATACGACCGCAGAACTTTCCTCCAAGGTGTCGGTCCTTCTGGGCCACGGAAACGGAACCTTCGACCCCGCGGTGGCCTACGTCACGGGTGCGTTGCCGGCCTTTGTGGTGGTTGGAGATTTGAATAGTGACGGAAAGCAGGACCTTGTTGTCACGAATTCCAACGAGGATACGCTTTCGATCTTTGTCGGCAATGGCGATGGGACTTTCCAGACACAGAAAACCTTCCCGACGGGGCACCAGCCGGAAATTGGAGCCATTGGAGATCTCAACGGAGACGGACGCCCCGATGTCGCCGTATCAAATTATGGAGGCGGATTTACCGATACCGTTTCGGTACTGCTCAATCAGGGAAATGAGTCGGTCCAGGAAGATGTAGCCCTGGTTGCAAGCGGCCAGCTTGTCACGACGGATATCGATATTGGCGACCACCAGCATTACTCCGGCAACGCGAACGGCACCTACGGGGCATTCGTCATTGACGCCAATAGCGGGCATTGGACCTACACGCTCAGCAATGGCGCGCCCATCGTGCAGGCTCTGGCCGCGGGCGAAAGCCACGACGAAATCTTCACGGTCACGGTCACCGACGACTTTGGAGCGGCCGCAACCCAAGATGTGACGATCCACGTCGTTGGCACCGGCGAAGCGCCGGTCGCGGGCAACGACAGCTACACGACCAATCAGGATACGGCGCTCACGATCGGCGCTGCGGGCGTACTGGCCAATGACGGCGACCTCGATAGCCCGAGTCTCTCGGCGATCCTGGTAAGGAACCCCGAGCACGGAGTGTTGACGTTCAACGCAAATGGCTCGTTCACCTACACGCCTGACGCCAACTACGGCGGCAGCGACAGCTTCACCTACAAGGCTAACGACGGCCGCCTCGACAGCAATGTTGCAACCGTCAGTCTGACGATCAATGCGGTCAACGATGCACCGGTACTCAATGCCGGAGCGACGCCGGTGCTGACGGCCGAGAATGAAGACGCCGGCGCTCCGGTTGGCGCTGTCGGCACGCTGGTTTCGAGCCTCGTCAACCTCACTCCGCCGGCGGGCGAGCTCGACAACGTCACCGACGCAGACAGCGGGGCGGTGACCGGCATAGCGCTGACCGCAACGAACACCACGAACGGGAGCTGGTTCTACAGCCTCGACAACGGGTCGAGCTGGACGGCGGTGGGGGCTGTCGCAGACAATTCGGCGCTGCTGCTGGGCGCCGACGGCAATACCCGCCTGTACTTCCAGCCGAATGCGAACTTCAGCGGCATCGTCAGCAATGCGATCACCTTCCGCGCCTGGGACCAGACGAGTGGCGCCGCCGGCAGCAAGGTGGACACGTCCGGCGGCGGCAGCAGCAGCGCATTCTCTACGGCGACCGACACCGCCAACATCGCCGTCAATGCGGTGAACGACGCGCCGGTGCTCGATGCAAGCAAGTCGCCGGTTATCGGGTCGGTCGGTGAAGACGCGTCAGCGCCGGTTGGTATCAGCGTGGGTAATCTCGTATCCGGAAACGTCGTTAATCTGAACCAGGCAGCCGGCAACGTGACGGATCCCGACAATGGAGCGCTCACCGGAATCGCAATAATCGGAACAAACAGTGCGAACGGAAACTGGTTCTATACTACAGACAACGGCAACAACTGGATTGCCGTTGGTTCGGTATCCAACACTTCAGCCCTTCTGCTCAACGCCGACGTCAATACCAAGCTTTATTTCCAGCCAAACGCCAACTTCAACGGCACGATCAGCGACGCCATCACCTTCCGCGCCTGGGACCGCACGAGTGGCACCGTCGGCAATAAAGTCGATGTCTCGGTCAACGGCAGCTCGACGGCGTTTTCCAGTGCGTTCGATACGGCATCATTCGTAGTCAACCCGGCAAACGATGCGCCGGTGGCGAGTGGCAGTGCGACGCTTGTGGCGGTCAGCGAGGATACGGCCAACCCGCTCGGGGCATCGGTGAGTTCGCTGTTTAGCGGCAACTTCTCGGATGCGGCGGACAATGTGCTTGGCGGCTCTTTGGCGAATACGTTCGCCGGCATTGCGGTCAGCAGCTACACGGTGGATGCCAGCAAGGGGGCCTGGCAGTACTCGACCAATAGCGGCTCGAGCTGGACGGCGCTGGGGTCTGCCACCTCGACGAGTGCGATCACGCTCAATGGTTCGGACCTGCTGCGGTTTGTGCCGGCGCCGAACTACAACGGTTTCGTGACTGCGCTGAGCGCCAATCTGATTGAGAGCGGCGGGCCGGCGATCAGCAGCGGGGCGGTGGTCAACCTCACCGGGGCGACCGGGGGCACGACGCATGTTTCGTCGGGCACGGTGGCGCTGTCGGAGATCATCACGTCGGTCAACGATGCGCCGGTTGCGAGCGGCAGTGCGGCGCTTGCGGCAATCAACGAGGACACGGCCAACCCGCCCGGGGCGACGGTGAGTTCGCTATTTAACGGCAACTTCTCGGATGCAACGGACGATCGGTTGCCCAACGGTTCGGCGCCCAACGCTTTCGCCGGCATTGCGATCAGCAGCTACACGGTGGATGCCAGCAAAGGGGCTTGGCAGTACTCGACCGACAATGGCAACAACTGGACGGCGTTGGGGTCTGCCACCTCGACGAGCGCGATCACGCTCAATGGTTCGGATCTGCTGCGGTTTGTGCCGGCTGCGAACTACAACGGCGCGGCCACCGCGCTGAGCGCCAATCTGATCGAGACCGGGTTTGCGATTACCAGCGGGTTCACGGTTAATCTGACCGGGGCAACCGGGGGTACGACGCACGTTTCGTCGGCGACGGTGGCGCTGTCGGAGACCATCACGGCGGTGAACGACGCGCCTGTCGTCCAGCTCATCGACACTCTGACGCGCGTTTCGGTGCCCGACGACGTCGTGTCTGGAATTGTCCCCGGGACCGATTCTCTCGCCGAACATGCGATCGCGCCCGACATCAATGGCGAAGGCCGCTATGTCGTGTTTTTCAGCACCGAGAGCGTGCCGACGCAGGGCGGCAACAACGAGAGCCCGGACGGCGATATCTTCCTCTACGACCGCCTGACGGATGAAACGAAAATTCTTACCGACACCACGCATATTCCACTCGGACTGCGTGAAAACGGTGAAAGGTTCAGCGGATTCTCCATAAGCGGCGATGGACGTTATGTCGTGTTCACCGGCAACTACACAACCACCGATCAATTCGGCTCGCACGAGGTGAACAAGGTCTATGTCTACGATCGCGAGCTCGATCAGGTCACGCTACTGACTGACAAAGTGACGCACGCGACGATCACCGCCGATGACGTACCGCAGATCAACGGCAATGGATCGCTCATCGCTCTGGTGCGCCACGACAATAATACCGGAGTGGATCACGTTTCGGTCTACAGCCGCGATGGCTCGCAATTTACCGACATAACGACGGCGCATGTCGACATTTCGGATACCCTAAACCATTTCCAGAATGCAGCCATCAGCAATGATGGCCGCTATGTCACCTTCTGGGCCTATGCGCAGGATATCAACTTCCAGCCTACCGGGATTGCCACTCTCTACTTGTTCGATCGCCAGGCCAACACGGCCACTGTCGTGGGCACAAGCACCGCCGGCGATGATCTGTGGGAGGGCTCGCTTAGCCGCGATGGGCATTACGTCGTATTCCAAAGCGACCTGAATCTCGATGGCAGCGACAGCAACGGCAAGATCGATATTTACGTCTACGACACCGTTGCTCACACGAGGCAGCGTGTTTCCACCGATTCCGTCGGGACATCGGCAAACGATGACAGCGTCCGGCCAAGCATCAGCCCCGACGGCCGTTTCGTCACCTTTGCGAGCAATGCGACAAACCTCGTGCCGGGAGATACCAACGGTCAGCCCGATACATTCGTGAAGGAATGGCAGACCGGGGCGATCGAGCGCGTCTCGGTCGCTGTGGATGGCACGCAAGGCAACGGTGATAGCTCCCTCGCTTCGTCGATCAGCGGGGGCGGGGTTGGCACCTTCATCGCCTTCGGCAGTGCGGCGTCGAACCTCGTTCCGGGAGATAACAATTCGGCGTCCGATGTTTTCGTGCTCGATCGTTCCGGCGGCACCGCAGGCCAGGTAACCGAGGATTCCAGCGTCACACCGGCCGGTACGCTGACCACTCACGGCAGCTTTGCATTTTCGGATGTCGAATTGACGGACGTCCACATCGCGACCGTTACCAACGTTTCGGTCTCTGTCAGCGGCGGGGCATCGACGGACTTCATTGTGCCCGGTGGACTGGGCACCTTCTTGCCGGTAATTGCGGAGAACACCGGCGACGCTGATCCTCTCGGACAGCTGTCTTGGTCCTTCACCATCGATAACAGTGCCTTGGCTTTGCTCGACAGCGGCCAGCGTGTGCAGCAGACCTATACGATCGAGATCGACGATGGCCATGGCGGAGTGACGCCGCAGAACGTCACGCTTACGCTGGTCGGCATCACCGACCAACCGACTCTCACAGTGCAAGTGCTGACGCCGGCTGGCATGTTTGCGCCGAGCGATGAGCCGATCGGCCAGATGGGTTCTGGAACCGTTCAGCCGGGCGGCACGTCCACGCAGTTCACGATCGTGAACACATCTGCGAATCGAAAATTCGTTTTCGACGGCTACGGCTTTACTTTTGACGGCTCCAACGCGCCAACCGACGGGCTCATTACCGCCATTCATGAATTCACCAATGATACAACAGCGCCGTTGGTGAATTTCAGCGGCATCGGCGTCGACGCAAAGAATTGGTACGATGCGGTCGTTGCAGCTGCAAGCGGGCCGGACACGCTCATTAATGCGCTGACGAGCTCATGGGCCTTCAATTTTGTCGGCGCCGGTGGCCCCGACAATTTCGTAGGCGGTAACCAGAATGACACCGCGAGCGGTGGCGATGGCGACGATTTTCTGTTGGGTAGTACGGGCAATGACTCGCTGTCGGGTGGGAATGGCAACGATACGCTTGGCGGTGGCGTCGGCGCAGATCAGCTTAGCGGCGGTGGCGGCCAGGACCTCGCGATCTATTTCCACCCCACCGAGGGCGACGCCAATGTGGTCGGACCGATCAATGTTCAACTCGCCGCTGGCACAGTCACAACCGTGGACAACCTCGATACGTTGCGTTCGATCGAGCGGGTCGTCGGGACGAATTCTGGCGACATATTCGACGCAACCGGGTTTGGCCCCGGCTCGATCAACGCCGGCAGCGTTGGTGTGGGCGGTGCGGGGGACGGTACACTGAATGAATTCGAGGGCTTGGGTGGAGACGACTCCATCACGGGCAACGGCAACACACGGGTTAGCTATGAACACGCGCTAGCCGGAGTGACCGTGGCTTTCTCAGCCTTTGGTATGGGGACTGCACACGGCACGGGTCCGGCGGATGCAGGAATCGGCAATGACACCTTCGTCAGTGGCGTCAACCGAGTGCGCGGCTCCAACTTTGCTGACAACTTCACGGGAAGCAGCAACCCAGCCGGGACAGCAGAGTTTTTTGAAGGTCGCGGCGGCGACGACTTCATTGATGGCGGGGACGGCCTGGACGCCGCGATCTACGGTAATGAAATCGCCGGCATAAGCGTTCAGCTTGCGGCGGGAACTGTGGTCGTTGGGCCCGCCACCCAGACCGACACCTTGCGATCGATCGAATGGATTTCTGGTTCCAATTTTGTCGATGTTTTCGATGCCACCGGGTTCACCACAGTAGCGACCGTGCCGCTCCCCAATGCCGGTAGCGCCGGCGTTGACGGCTTTGGTAACGCGTTCAACCGTTTCGAAGGTCGAGGCGGCGACGACATCATTACCGGAAACGGCAATACCCAGATTTCTTTCGATAACGCGCTCGCCGGTGTGACAGTGACCTTCACCAGCTCGGGCGCGGGCACCTCGCACGGCACGGCGCCGGGCGATATCGCGAATGTCGGTATCGACACATTCACCGGGGTTCGTGGCGTTCGCGGCTCGGAATTCGACGATTTCATAGGCCCCGACATCGGAAACAACAACTACGATGGCCGCGACGGCAATGACGTCATGCAGGGCGGCGCCGGCAACGACTCGCTGACAGGCGGCAGCGGAATTGACCGCGCGATCTATACCGACGCGACCGGACCGATCACGGTCGACATGGCGGCGCTCAGCAACAATGTGATTGGTGCCGGAATTGGCAGCGACACGTTGTCGTCCGTCGAATCGATCCGTGGCAGCGCTTCCGGCGATTCCTACACAGCCACCGGCTACGCCGGAGCGAGCGGCGTTGGCAGCCTTACGCCGAATTTCAATGAGTTCGAAGGAATGGGAGGCGACGACAGCATCACCGGCAATGGCAACACCGCAGTTTCTTACGTCAATGCGGCCGCCCGCGTGACAGTTGATCTGAGCTTTACAACGGTTTCTAACTCGACGGGACAGGCGCAGGGAACCGATCTGGGCGACATCGCGAATGTCGGCACCGATACGTTTTTCGGCGGCGTGCAGTTCGTCCGCGGGTCCTCGTTCGACGACGCGATCGAGGGCAGCGACAATTTCTTCTCCGCGCCCGAAGTCTTTGAGGGCCGCGCAGGCAATGATTTTATCAATGGCCTCGGTGGATTCGACCGTGTGCTCTACGAATTCCGACTCGACGACGTGACGACTTCTGGTGTGGTCATCAACCTTGCGGCGGGGACGGTTGTCGGCGATTCCTCCATTGGCACCGATACACTGCGATCAATCGAAGCCGCACGCGGCACACGTTTCACCGATGTCTTTGACGCAACCGGATTTACGAGTGTACCGACCGTATCGCTTCCCAACGCAGGCAGTGCTGGTGTCAACAATACAGGTGCGGCGTTCAACGAGTTCGATGGGCTGGGTGGCGATGATCTCATCACCGGCAACGGCAACACCCGGATTTCCTACATCAACGCAACGTCTGGCGTGACCGTCGACCTCGCCTTCGGAACGGCAGTTGGGGATGCCTCGGTCGGCCACGACACGATCACCGGCGGAGTGAATTCCATCATCGGCTCGAACTTCTCCGATACGTTATACGGCACCAGCAACTTTACTCAGTTCACTTCCGAGACATTCGATGGCGCTGCCGGCAATGACATTATTGTTGGCCGTGGCGGCTTCGACATAGCCGTCTACAATGGCGATACCGGGACGGCCTCCGGCATCACGGTCAACATGGCGGCAGGAACCGTGATCGGCGACGCCTCGATCGGCAGCGATATTCTAAGCTCGATCGAGTCGATCCGCGGCACAAATTTCAACGACATCTACGTTGCGGCTGGTTTCAACGGGGCCTCCGACGATCTCCCGTTGGGCACGACCTTCAACGAATTCGAGGGGATGGACGGTGATGACAGCATCACCGGCAATGGCAATACGCGAATCTCTTATTCGAACGCCTCGGCCGCGGTGACGGTCGATTTGGTGAATGGCACGGCGCACGGCACTGCGTCAGGGGATGCGGCGAACGTTGGCACGGATACGATCCTGGGGGGCGTCACCCGCGTGATCGGCTCAAACTTCAACGACACGATCATCGGCGATGGCAACAACAACGTCATTGAGGGCCTTGGCGGCAACGACGCGCTCGATGGCGGCGGCGGCAACGACACGGTCAGCTACTCGCGCGCGCCAGGCGCGGTGACGGTCAATCTCAACGACCTGAGTCCGCAGAATACCGTCCAGGCTGGAACGGACACGCTGTCCAATTTCGAGAATGTAATCGGCTCAAACTTCGGCGATCACATCACGGGCGACAACAATGCAAACATTCTCGATGGTGGTGGCGGCAACGGCGGCGATCAACTGACCGGCTTGGGCGGCGCGGATACGTTTGTCTTCCGCAGCGGATTCTTGACGATCACCGACTTCAATCAGGGAGAAGGAGACCTGATCGATATCAGGGCCTTGAACGGCGGAGCTCACATCGAGAATGCGCAGCTGGATGCGCTCATTGCGGCGTCGGCGGGCAACCAGCTCGACCTCGGCAACGGAAACGTCATCGAGTTGACCGGGATCGACGTTCACACGCAGTTATCAGCTGCAAACTTCATTCATACATAAGCGCAGCCCGGTCGTCGCCAGCATTGCGGCGGGGTAGCGCCGCGCTTTCTCCTTGTCGTAATCTCGCTTCGAATAACGCGATCGCCGTGGTCAACGCGGCGAAGACAAGAAGAGAAAAGGGAGGATCTATTATGCGGGCCATCCGGTCGGCGGCTGTCGCTCTCATTGCAGCCTTTTTCACCGTGATCTACGCGGCATCGGCTTGGTGCCAGGCCTATCCGAACCGGACCATTCAATTGATCGTCGCTTACGCTGCCGGCGGCACCGGCGATATCGTTGCGCGCTCGGTTTCCGACAAGCTCGGCGCGGCCCTTGGCCAAACGGTCGTGGTCGAAAATCGCGCGGGCGCCAGCGGGTCGATTGGCGCTCATTCGGTGACGACCGCTGCGCCCGACGGCTACACGCTGCTGGTCGGGCAGACAGGCGAGATTGCCGTCAATCAGCACTGGCTCAAGGGTCTCAACTACGACCCGGATAACGACCTTGTGCCGATCGCACTCGCTGCCGTGGTGCCGCTCGCGCTCGTCGTGCCGTCCAAGGCACCATACTCGACGCTCCCGGACTTTCTCACGGCGCTCAAGGCAAAGCCCAAGATCACGTTTGCCTCCGCCGGTATCGGCACTCCGGGTCACTTTGCGGGCGAGCTGCTCAAGCTGAAATTCGACGAAAACCTTACGCATGTGCCGTACAAGGGAGCGGGCCCCGCGCTCAACGATCTGATTGGCAGCCACGTCGAGTTCTATTTTTCAGGCTTTCCGGCCGCGGCGCCGCATGTGAAAGCGGGTAACCTCAAGCTTCTGGCCCTCTCGTCGGCCAAGCGCTCTCCGGCAGCACCCGATGTGCCGACCGTTGTAGAGGTCACCGGCATCAAGGACTACGATTTCACACTGTGGGCCGGTTTTTTTGCCCCGCGCGGCACGCCGCAGCCGATCATCGATCGGTTGAATAAAGAGATTAACGCCGTGCTCGCGCAGCCCGATATCAAGGCCCGCCTGGAGGCTGCGGGGGCGGTCGTGACGCCCATGTCGGTCGCGGAGTTCAAGGCGTTTGTCCGCGGCGAGAGTGCGAAATACCTCAATGTCATCAAGGAAACCGGCGTAACATCGCAATAGAGGGTAGCTCGGCCGCCGAATACTAGGTATTCGGTTGCCGAAGGCCCCGAACGCCCGCGTTTTCAGCCATTTCTGCTTGACTTGCCGGGGTCACGCCGATACATACGCCACACTTTTCGGCAGGCGGTGAGCTTTGCTTGCTCGGAACGGCCATCCGGTCAACCCATTGAGAGCGTTGCGTTTTCTCAAGGTACGACTGGTACAACGCCTCGACGAATAAAGCTCAGACGCTGCCTCTGACAGCACCTGTCAGACTTTGAGAGTGAACGGCCGCGGTGCTTAACCGCGACGCGTCCGTCCGAACGGAAGAGCGCCCTGCCGCGGTTGGCGGATGGCGCGATTTCGTTTTGCGCGTGGGAAAGTCGCGCGAGGTTACGTGCGCCATAGTTTCGCGCACGCCGATGCCGGGGCGATAAGCCCGATACGACGCGGACGAGGGTGATGTCCGCACGAAATTAAACGAGGGGCGGTGCGGACCGTTTCGTTCGCGCAGCATCCCCAAGCTGAAGGTAGCGAAGGCAAAATGCCGACGATCAACCAGTTGATTGCCAAGCCGCGGCACCCGCTCAAGGCGCGCAACACAGTGCCGGCCCTGCAGGCGTCTCCGCAGAAGCGCGGTGTCTGCACGCGCGTCTACACGACGACGCCGAAGAAGCCGAACTCGGCTTTGCGCAAGGTGGCGAAGGTGCGGCTCACCAACGGGTTTGAAGTGATCGGCTACATCCCGGGCGAGGGCCATAACCTGCAAGAGCACTCGGTCGTGATGATCCGCGGCGGCCGTGTGAAGGACCTGCCGGGCGTGCGCTACCACATCCTGCGCGGCGTGCTCGACACGCAAGGCGTGAAGAACCGCAAGCAGCGCCGTTCGAAATACGGCGCCAAACGGCCCAAGTAAGGATCTGCGTCATGTCTCGCCGCCACGCTGCCGAAAAACGCGACATCATCCCGGACCCGAAGTTCGGAAACATCGTCGTCAGCAAGTTCATGAATGCCATCATGTACGATGGCAAAAAGTCGGTGGCGGAAGGCATTGTCTACGGCGCGCTCGAGACGATTGAGAGCAAGACCAAGCAAAATCCAATCACAGTTTTCCAGCAAGCGCTCGACAACGTGATGCCCTCGATCGAGGTGCGCTCGCGTCGCGTCGGCGGTGCCACTTACCAGGTGCCGGTTGAAGTGCGCACGTCGCGCCGCCAGGCACTCGGCATTCGCTGGATTATCGCGGCCGCGCGCGAGCGCAACGAACGTACGATGACCGAGCGGCTCTCGGCCGAGCTGCTCGATGCATCCAATAACAGGGGAAACGCAGTCAAGAAGCGCGAAGACACCCACAAGATGGCGGAAGCCAACCGGGCCTTCTCGCATTACCGCTGGTGACAGCAGAAAGATTTAAGGACTGATCCCCTATGCCCCGCAGCCACCCAATCGAGGACTACCGCAACTTCGGCATCATGGCGCACATCGATGCCGGAAAGACGACGACGACCGAGCGGATCCTCTACTACACCGGCAAGAGCCACAAGATCGGCGAGGTGCACGAGGGCGCCGCGACGATGGATTGGATGGAGCAGGAGCAGGAGCGTGGCATCACGATTACGTCGGCCGCGACGACCGCTTTCTGGAAGGAAAAGCGCCTCAACATCATCGACACGCCCGGACACGTCGACTTCACCATTGAGGTGGAGCGCTCCCTGCGCGTGCTTGACGGCGCCGTTTGCGTTCTCGATTCCAACCAGGGCGTTGAGCCGCAGACCGAGACGGTCTGGCGTCAGGGCGACAAGTACAAGGTTCCACGCATCGTCTTTGCCAACAAGATGGACAAGATTGGTGCCGACTTCTTCAAGTGTCTCGACGACATCAAAACCCGCCTCGGCGCAAAGCCGGTGGCTATCCAGCTTCCGATCGGATCCGAGCAGAATTTCAAAGGCATTGTGGATCTGGTGCGCATGAAGGGCGTGGTGTGGGACGATGAATCCCTCGGCGCCAAATATCACGACATCGATATTCCTGCCGACATGACCGAGCAGGCCAAGGAATACCACGACAAAATGATCGAGGCGGTCTGCGAACTCGACGACGATGCCGCGACCGCCTACCTCGAAGGCAAGATGCCCGATGAGGCGACCGTTAAGAAGTTGCTCCGCAAAGCCGTGATCACCGGCGCGTTCTTTCCGGTGTTGTGCGGCTCCGCCTTCAAGAACAAGGGCGTGCAGCCGCTGCTCGATGCGGTGGTCGACTATCTGCCGAGCCCGCTCGACGTGCCGCCGATCAAGGGAATCAATCCTGACAATGACGAAGAGGTCGTGCGCGAGCCGAAAGACAACGCGCCGCTGGCCTTGCTTGGCTTCAAGATCATGGACGATCCTTTTGTCGGCACGATCACGTTCTGCCGAATTTATTCAGGCACGCTCACCAGCGGTACCGGCGTCATCAATTCGACGAAGGAGCGCAAGGAGCGGATCGGCCGCATGCTGTTGATGCATGCGAACAACCGCGAAGACATCAAGGAGGCCTATGCCGGCGACATCGTCGCGCTGGCAGGGCTGAAGGAAGTGCGCACCGGCGATACGCTGTGCGACCCGAACAAGCCCGTGATCCTGGAAAAGATGGAATTTCCCGATCCGGTCATCGAGATCGCGATCGAGCCGAAGTCGAAAGCGGACCAGGAAAAGCTCGGCGTTGCGCTTGCCAAGCTTGCCGCCGAAGACCCGTCGTTCCGTGTTTCGACCGATCAGGAGAGCGGCCAGACCATTCTCAAGGGGATGGGCGAACTGCACCTGGATATCAAGGTCGACATCCTCAAGCGGACCTACAAGGTCGATGCCAATATCGGTGCACCGCAGGTCGCATTCCGCGAAAAGATTTCGCAGCGTGTCGAGCACGGTTACACCCACAAGAAGCAGACCGGCGGTTCCGGCCAGTTTGCGCAAATCAAGATCATCGCCGAGCCGACGCCTCCCGGCACGCCGTTCGAGTTCGAGAACGAGATCGTCGGCGGTGCGGTCCCGAAGGAATTCATCCCGGGTGTGGAGAAGGGCCTTGAGAGCGTCCTGGGCTCCGGCGTTGTTGCCGGTTTCCCGGTGGTGGACCTCAAGGTGACGTTGATCGACGGCAAATATCACGACGTCGACTCGTCCGCGCTCGCGTTCGAAATCTGTGCGCGCCAGTGCCTGAAAGAGGCGCTGCAAATGGCCAAGCCGGTGCTGCTCGAGCCGATTATGAAGGTCGAGGTGGTGACGCCGGAAGATTACACGGGGTCGGTCATCGGCGATCTCAATTCACGCCGCGGGCAGATTCAGGGCCAGGACATGCGCGGCAACGCCAACGTGATCAACGCGATGGTGCCGCTGATGAACATGTTCGGTTACGTCAACAATCTGCGGTCCATGTCTCAGGGCCGCGCAACATTCACGATGCAATTCGATCACTACTCGGAACTGCCGGCGAACGTGTCGGCGGAAGTGCAGAAGAAATTCGCGTGATCGGGAACGGATAACAGAAGGATCTGAACGGAGAGTTCCATGGCCAAAGAGAAATTCCAGCGAAATAAGCCCCATTGCAATATCGGCACCATTGGTCACGTCGACCATGGCAAGACCACGCTGACAGCGGCGATCACCAAGGTCCTGGCCGAGAAGGGCGGCGCTACGTTCACGGCCTACGACCAGATCGACAAGGCCCCGGAAGAGAAGGCACGCGGTATCACCATCTCAACGGCGCACGTCGAATATCAGACTGACAAGCGCCACTATGCGCACGTCGACTGTCCCGGTCACGCCGACTACGTGAAAAACATGATCACCGGCGCAGCCCAGATGGACGGCGCCATTCTGGTGGTGTCCGCTGCCGACGGCCCGATGCCGCAGACCCGCGAGCACATTCTGCTCGCCCGTCAGGTCGGCGTGCCGGCGCTGGTCGTCTACATGAACAAGGTCGACATGGTCGACGACCCCGAGCTCCTCGAGCTGGTCGAGCTCGAGGTTCGCGAGCTTCTCTCGAAGTACAATTTCCCGGGCGACAAGATCCCGATCATCAAGGGTTCGGCGCTCAAGGCGCTCGACGGCAGCGACGAGAAGCTCGGCAAAGAAACGATCATGGCGCTCATGAAGGCGGTCGATGAATACATCCCGCAGCCGGAGCGCCCGAAGGATCAGCCGTTCCTGATGCCGGTCGAGGACGTGTTCTCCATCTCCGGCCGTGGCACCGTCTGTACCGGTCGAATCGAGCGCGGCATCATCAAGGTCGGCGAAGAAGTCGAGATCGTCGGCATCAAGCCGACGACCAAGACCGTCGTCACCGGCGTCGAAATGTTCCGCAAGCTGCTCGATCAGGGCGAGGCTGGCGATAACGTCGGCTGCCTGCTGCGCGGCACCAAGCGCGAGGAAGTCGAGCGCGGCCAGGTGCTCTGCAAGCCCGGCTCGGTGAAGCCGCACACGAAGTTCAAGGCGGAAGCCTACATCCTCACCAAAGAATAGGGTGGGCGTCACACGCCGTTCTTCACTAACTACCGTCCGCAGTTCTATTTCCGCACCACAGACGTGACCGGCGTGGTGCACCTGCCGCAAGGCACGGAAATGGTGATGCCGGGCGACAATGTGGCGATGGAAGTGCACCTGATCGTGCCGATCGCTATGGAAGAGAAACTGCGCTTCGCCATTCGCGAGGGCGGCCGCACCGTCGGCGCCGGCGTGGTGGCGAGCATTATCGAGTAACCGTTCGATTCGTCGTCATGCCCGGCCTCGAGCCGGGCATCCACGACTTGAGATCAATGTAGGACGTGGATGGCCGGACAAGCCGGCCATGGCGGGGACAGAGAGACGAGAAAATGAACGGCCAGAATATCCGGATCCGGCTCAAGGCGTTCGATCACCGCATCCTCGATGCGTCGACGCGCGAGATCGTGAATACGGCCAAGCGCACCGGCGCGCAGGTCCGTGGCCCGATTCCGCTGCCGACGCGCATCGAGAAGTTCACGGTGAACCGCTCGCCGCACGTCGACAAGAAGAGCCGCGAACAGTTCGAGATGCGCACGCACAAGCGTCTGCTCGACATCGTCGATCCGACGCCGCAAACGGTGGACGCGCTGATGAAGCTCGACCTGGCTGCCGGCGTCGACGTCGAGATCAAGCTCTAAGGCCGGGGTGGGACTAGCAATGCGTACGGGTGTAGTTGCTCAGAAGGTCGGAATGACCCGGGTGTTCACCGAGGCCGGCGAGCACGTGCCGGTCACGGTGCTGCGCCTCGCGCAGTGTCAGGTGGTTGCCCACCGGACCAAGGACAAGAATGGCTATGTGGCGCTGCAGCTCGGCTCCGGCCCGCGCCGCTCCAACAATATGAGCAAGGCCGACCGCGGCTATTTCGGCAAGCAGAAAGTCGAGCCCAAGCGCAAGCTCGCTGAATTCCGCGTGACCGAAGACTCCGTCATTCCGGTCGGCGCAGAAATCACCGCCGATCACTTCATTCCGGGCCAGTTCGTCGACGTCTGCGGCATCACCATCGGCAAGGGCTTTGCCGGCGGCATGAAGCGCTGGAATTTCTCCGGCCTGCGCGCCTCGCATGGCGTGTCGATCTCGCACCGCTCGATCGGCGGCACCGGCGGCCGTCAGGATCCGGGCAAGACGTTCAAGAACAAGAAGATGCCGGGTCATCTGGGTGTCGACCGCGTGACCACACTCAATCTCAAAGTCGTGCAGACCGATGTGGAGCGCGGCCTCCTGCTCGTCGAGGGCGCGGTTCCTGGCGCCAAGAGCGGCTGGGTCACGGTGCGCGACGCAGTGAAGAAAAAGTTGCCGAAGGAAGCGCCGAAGCCCGGCAAATTCCGCGTCAGCGAAACCGCCGAGGTGAAGTCCGAAGCCAAGGCGGAAACGAAATCCGCGCCGAAGGCCGAACAGAAGCCGGCCGAGGCGCCCGCGCCCGAGGCGGCTGCTCCTGCGAAGGAGGGCGCGTGATATGGAAATGAAGATCACCACCCTCGAAGGCAAGGAAGCCGGATCGGTCAAGTTGCCGGATGCGATCTTCGGCCTTGAGCCGCGGACCGACATCATCCAGCGCTGCGTCAACTGGCAGCTCGCCAAGCGCCAGCGCGGCACGCACAAGACCAAGGGCCGCGCTGAAATCTGGCGGACCGGCAAGAAAATGTATGCGCAGAAGGGCACCGGCGGCGCCCGTCACGGCTCCGCGCGCGTCCCGCAGTTCCGCGGTGGCGGCCGCGCTTTCGGGCCGCTGGTTCGCAGCCACGCTATCGATCTGCCGAAGAAAGTCCGCGCGCTTGCGCTCAAGCATGCGTTGTCCTCGAAAGCCAAGGACGGCGGCATCATCGTTCTCGAGAAGGCGTCCGCGAAGGACACGAAAACCAAGGCGCTTGCCAAGCAATTCGACAAGCTCGGCCTGGCGAACGCGTTGATCATCGACGGCGCGGAGATCGACGCCAACTTCCGCAGCGCAGCGCGCAACATCCCGAATATCGACGTGCTGCCCGTGCAGGGCATCAACGTCTACGACATCCTGCGGCGCAAGACCTTGGTGTTGACCAAGGCCGCGCTTGATGCGCTGGAGGCGCGATTCAAATGAGCACCAGCGATCCGCGCCACTATGACGTCATTATCGCCCCGGTGATCACCGAAAAGGCGACCATGGGGTCCGAGCACAACAAGGTGACGTTCAAGGTCGCCAAGAGCGCCACCAAACCGCAGATCAAGGAAGCGGTGGAGAAGCTGTTCGACGTCAAGGTCAAGAGCGTCAACACGCTCACCCGGCCTGGAAAGTGGAAAGTATTCCGCAACAGGCCCGGACAGCAGTCCGATGTCAAACGCGCGATCGTGACGCTCGAAGAGGGTCACAGGATCGACGTGACCACGGGCTTGTAAGGGAGCGTTGCGATGGCGTTGAAAACCTACAATCCGGTGACGCCGGGCCAGCGCCAGCTGGTGACCGTCGACCGCTCGACCCTGTATAAAGGGGCGCCCGTCAAATCGTTGACCGAGGGGCAAAGCTCGACGGGTGGCCGCAACAACAACGGGCGGATCACCTCGCGTTTTCGCGGCGGCGGCCACAAGCAGGCCTACCGGCGCATCGATTTCCGCCGCAGCAAGTTCGACGTGCCGGCAACGGTTGAGCGCCTTGAATATGATCCGAACCGCACGGCGTTCATCGCGCTGATCAAGTATCAGGATGGCGAGCTTGCCTATATTCTGGCGCCGCAGCGGCTTGCGCCGGGCGACTCTGTCATCGCCTCGGAGCATGCCGACGTGAAGCCGGGCAATGCGATGCCGATCGCGAATATTCCGGTCGGCACGATTGTGCACAATGTCGAGATCAAGATCGGCAAGGGCGGGCAGATCGCGCGCTCGGCCGGCAGCTACGTGCAGATCGTCGGCCGCGACCAGGACTATGTGATCCTGCGTTTGAGCACGACCGAGCAGCGCCTCGTGCACGGCCGTTGCATGGCGACGGTCGGCGCGGTGTCCAATCCCGACAACATGAACACCACCATCGGCAAGGCCGGACGCCAGCGCTGGAAAGGCCGTATGCCGCACAACCGCGGCATCACCATGAATCCGGTCGATCATCCGCACGGCGGCCGCACCAAGGGCGGCAAACACTGGGTCACGCCGTGGGGCTTCCCGACCAAAGGCAAGAAGACCCGCAAGAACAAGCGTACGGAGCGCTTCATCGTTGCGAGCCGGCACGACCGCAAGAAGAAGCAGCAGTAAGGACAGAGAGCTATGACGCGTTCAAGTTGGAAGGGCCCGTTCGTCGACGGATATCTGCTGCGCAAGGCGGAAGCCGCGCGCGCGTCCGGTCGTCACGAGATGATCAAGATCTGGAGCCGCCGCTCGACTATCCTGCCGCAGTTCGTCGGACTTAACTTCGGCGTCTATAACGGCCAGAAGCACATCCCGGTGCTGGTGACCGAGGAAATGGTCGGCCACAAGTTTGGCGAGTTCGCGCCGAGCCGGATGTTCTACGGCCATTCGTCCGACCGCAAAGCCAAGCGCGCGGGCGCGCCTGCGGCACCGGGTGCCGCGGCGCCGGCGGCAGCACCGGCTGCTCCGGCGGCAAGCTAAGGGATAAAGAGCAAGGTCATGGGCAAGCGCCAACGCGAACGGGACCTCGGCGAAAACGAGGCCAAGGCTGTGAGCAAGATGCTGCGGATCTCTCCGCAGAAGCTCAACCTCGTCGCGCAATTGATCCGCGGCAAGAAGGTTGCGAGCGCGCTCGCCGACCTCGAGTTTTCGCGCAAGCGAATCGCCAAGGACGTGCGCAAGTGCCTGGAGTCGGCGATCGCGAACGCCGAGAACAATCACGATCTCGACGTCGATGATCTTGTCGTCGCCGAGGCGCATGTCGGCAAGGCGCTCGTGATCAAGCGATTCACCCCACGCGGCCGCGGTCGTGTCGGACGCATTTTCAAGCCGTTTTCTCACCTGACGATCGTCGTGCGTCAGGTCGAGGCGCGGGCGGAAGCCTGAGGAGTAGGCGATGGGTCAGAAAGTCAATCCGATAGGGCTACGCGTCGGTATCAACCGTACGTGGGATTCGCGGTGGTTCGCGGGCAAGGCCGAGTACGGGACGCTACTGCACGAAGACATCAAGATCCGCAAAGAGCTGATGAAGCAACTCAAGCAGGCGGCGGTTTCTCACATCGTGATCGAGCGACCGCACAAGAAATGCCGTGTTACGATTCACTCGGCACGCCCGGGCGTCGTCATCGGCAAGAAGGGCGCCGACATCGAGAAGTTACGCAGGGCGGTCGCCAAGCTCACCGACAGCGACGTCGTGATCAACATCGTCGAAATCCGCAAGCCGGAGCTCGATGCGCAACTCGTCGCCGAATCGATTTCGCAGCAGCTCGAGCGCCGCGTTGCGTTCCGCCGCGCCATGAAGCGCGCCGTTCAATCCGCCATGCGCCTCGGCGCCGAAGGCATTCGCATCAACTGCTCGGGTCGCCTGGGCGGCGCCGAAATTGCGCGCATGGAGTGGTACCGCGAGGGCCGTGTGCCGCTGCACACCTTGCGTGCCGACGTCGACTACGGCGTTGCCACCGCGTTCACGACCTATGGCACCTGCGGCGTGAAGGTCTGGATCTTCAAGGGCGAAATTCTGGAGCACGACCCGATGGCGCAGGACAAGAAGCTCGCCGAAGGCGAGAGCAGCCGCCCGCGCCGCGAGACCGCAGCTTGAGAGGACGAATAGAGTTTTAAGTCATGTTGCAACCGATCCGCACAAAGTTTCGCAAGGCGTTTAAGGGCCGCATCCATGGTCTTGCCACGAGCGGCACGACGCTTGCGTTCGGCCAATACGGGCTCAAGGCGCTCGAGCCGGAGCGCGTCACTGCACGCCAGATCGAGGCCGCGCGCCGCGCGCTCACGCGCTTTATGAAGCGGTCGGGCCGGGTGTGGATTCGCGTGTATCCGGACGTGCCGGTTTCGAAAAAGCCGATCGAAGTGCGCATGGGTAAAGGCAAGGGCACGCCCGAGCTTTGGGTCGTGCGCGTGAAGCCGGGTCGGATTCTTTTCGAGGTCGACGGCATTCCAGTCTCGGTTGCTCGTGAAGCACTGGGGCTCGCCGCCGCCAAGCTGCCGGTCAAAACCCGTTTTATCGAACGTATCGCCGAGTGATGACGATGAAAGCCGCCGATGTAAGAGCAATGACGCTCGATCAACTCGATGACGAAGTGCTCAAGCTGAAGAAGGAGCAGTTCAATCTGCGCTTCCAGCGGGCGACCGGTCAGCTCGAGAACACGTCGCGGGTGCGTGTGATCCGCCGCGATGTCGCGCGCATGAAGACAATCGCCGCGCAGAAACGCGCGGGGATGCCGGAGCCGGTGGCGAAAGCTACGCCGGCTCCGAAGGCCGAAAAAACCGAGAAGAAGACGAAGACCGCCAAACCGAAGGCCGCTGCGAAGCCGAAGTCGCGCGCCAAGACGAAGTCGAAGGAATAAGGGGTTCGAGATGCCGAAGCGTACGCTCCAGGGCGTTGTTGTCAGCGACAAGCAGGACAAGACCATTGTCGTGCGCGTCGACCGGCGTTTTGCGCACCCGACGATGAAGAAGACGATCCGCCGCTCGAAGAAGTACCACGCGCACGACGAGGCCAACACTTACTCGGTTGGCGATCTGGTGTGGATCGAGGAGCGCCGGCCGATTTCCAAGCTCAAGCGCTGGGCCGTGGTCCGGGGCGAGAAGAAGCAGAAAGTTCAGTGAACGTGAAGAGCGACCAGACAGTGAGAGCCGCATCATGATTCAGATGCAAACCAACCTCGACGTGGCCGACAATTCCGGCGCGCGTCGCGTCATGTGCATCAAGGTGCTTGGCGGCTCC
>Ga0247789_1000030_pt1 | contig 21458 bp, 19 predicted proteins | sample UWRJS220509R4_FD_179919 | JGI IMG/M metagenome (GOLD analysis project Ga0247789, IMG submission 179919) | Soil microbial communities from Arlington Agricultural Research Station in Wisconsin, United States - UWRJ-S220-509R-4 | ecosystem: Environmental > Terrestrial > Soil > Agricultural land...
GCGTTGCATGCAAGGCCGGTCATCCTTGTTATTTCGTTGGATTTCTCCCCGAACCCGTCCCTGGGCAGACAATCGGCGACATCGCCCGCGCCGAAGCGATCTTCATTGAAAGGGTGATAGCCGCGCACCCGGATGCGAGCGGCAAGCCCTGCGTGATCGGTAACTGCCAGGCCGGCTGGGCGGTCATGATACTGGCGGCACTGCGTCCGGAGTTGTTCGGTCCCATCATCGTTGCCGGCTCGCCCCTCTCATATTGGGCCGGCGTGCACGGCAAGAACCCGATGCGTTATTCAGGCGGGTTGTTCGGTGGCAGTTGGATGACTGCGCTCGCGAGCGACCTCGGCAACGGCAAGTTCGATGGCGCCTGGCTCGTGCAGAACTTCGAAAATCAAAATCCCGCCAATACGCTGTGGTCCAAGCAATACAATCTCTATTCAAAAATCGATACGGAAGCTCCTCGCTATCTGGGATTCGAGAAGTGGTGGGGCGGCCATGTCAATTTGAATGCGGAAGAAATCCAGTTCATCGTCGACGAATTGTTTGTCGGCAACAATCTCGCGGCCGGACGAATTCAAACACCGGACGGAGAAACAATCGACCTCCGGAATATCCGTTCGCCAATCGTGGTGTTCTGCTCGAAAGGCGATAACATCACGCCGCCGCAGCAGGCGCTCGGCTGGATCCTCGATCTATATGACAGCGTCGACGATATCCGTTCTTATGGCCAGACGATCGTCTACACGATCCATGAATCGGTCGGCCATCTTGGCATCTTCGTTTCGGGCGGCGTTGCAAAGAAAGAGCACGGCGAGTTCTCCAGCAATATTGATTTGATCGACACGCTGCCTCCCGGCCTCTACGAGGCCGTGTTCGAAGCCAGAGGCGAGGATACAGCCAATCCGGATCTGGCCAGCGGAAGCTGGGTCATGCGCTGTGAGGCCAGAACGCTGGACGACATCCGCGCCCTTGGCGGCAACGATATTGCCGATGATCGGCGCTTTGCGACTGCTGCGCGGGTCTCGGAGATAAATCTGTCGCTCTATCGCACCTTCATGCAGCCGATTGTTCGCGCGATGGTGCCGGCGCCTGTTGCCGACTGGATCCGGCAATTTCATCCTTTGCGCCTGCAATACGAATTGTTCTCAGACCAAAGTCCGTTCATGGCGCCTGTGGCCCGGCTCGCGGAGCAAGTTCGTGCCAGCCGGAAGAACATCGACGACAGCAATCCATTTCTTGCCGCGCAGGAAAACACGTCAAAGCGGATCGAGGCCGCCCTCGATTCCTGGCGCGAGGCAAGCGAGACATGGGCCGAGCGCATGTTCCTGGCGATCTACGGCTCGCCGACCCTTCAGGCGGCGGTCGGCGTCGATCCGTCCGGGACGCAGCGTTTGAGAAAGGCCGCCAAAAATCCGTTGCATCGCGAACTTCTGCAAAAGCGCATTGCCGAGCTTAAGGCGCTCGTTGCGGCCGGCGGTGTACGGGCGGCGGTCGTTCGCAGCCTGATCTATGTCGGGGTGAATCGCGCCTCAGTCGACGAGCGAGGCTTTGAGCTGGCGCGCCGCATCCGCGAAGCGCACGGCGATATGCGTGTTGCCGAATTCAAGGAACTGGTGCGCGAGCAATTCAATATCCTGCTGATCGACCAGAAGGCTGCGCTTGAAGCTATTCCGTCAATGCTTCCACCAGATATTGAAAGCCGGGAAAAAGCGCTAGAGCTGATCCATCAGGTCCTGCGCGCGCGTGGCGAGCTCAGCGCTGAAGACAACGAACGCCTGAAAGAGATCGCGCGACTTTTCGGCGTTGAAAGCGGCGCAGGTAAAAAGCACCTGCGCGAGGTTGGCAAGGAACCAAAGCAAAAAGCCTCATGAAACGGGCCGTGGGTCGGATCACCCGCTTTTGTGCTGCAGGCATTCCTCTTGCCACGTTTTTCGCGTCTATTGGTCGCGTACGACATTTTTAATTCATTGATTTGCATCAATATTTGTCGACCGGTTCCGGCTGCGTGCGCCCAAAATCGCTGTGTCAAAGTACACCGTTAGGTTGGGCCAAGGTCCACTACCTGACGTATCCAGACGCGCCTAAACTTTTCACGCCTCGCAAAAAAAACGCGGTTGGCTTCGATCTCGGGGGATTCGATGGGTGAAATTGAAGTTGTAAAGGCGTCTAAGTCGACCGGGCGGCAGCATGTCTCTTACAAGGTGCTGCCCGGATCAAGAGCAAGCTTTCCGAGTGCGTTTATCCTCGAGGACCGTCAGAAACTAGCGAAACGCGCCGTTCTTTCGGTGCGGCGTGGTCCGATCCGCTATCGGCGCAATAGCACCATTGTCTGCGAGGGCGATCCTGCCGACTATGTCTTCATGGTCGTCGATGGGGTCGTTCGGCGCTGCAAGACTTTCCAGAACGGCACGCGCGCCATTGTGGCTTTTCATACGCCTGGGGAGCTCTTTGGGTGGACCGACGAACTGACACACTCGCTGTCGACCGAGGCCGCCACTGACACCTTGCTCTTGTTTTTCAAACGCAATGTCTTGCTTTCGACGGCTGCCCGAGAAAACAAGGTTGCAAATTTCCTTTTGACGTCGGTAACAAGCGAGCTGCGGTGCATCCAGGCTCACTCGCTACGGATCAACCAGAGTGCAAAATGCCGGGTTGCAGGTTTTCTGCTCGATTTGTCCGCCAGAACGGGCGAAACAGCAGACGTTGATCTCCCGATGTCTCACCAGGATGTTGCCGACCATCTCGGTCTGTCGATTGAGACAGTCAGCCGGACCATCACGGAGCTGGAGCGCGCCTGCCTGATCGAGCGCGCATCAGCAAGGACGATCAACCTCACAAATCGCGCGGCGCTGGCACGCCTTCTAAACTAGCCGTCGTTTCCGGCCCCGCGCGCAAAAGCGTGATGACCGCGGTCTAGCTTTTGTCGCAATTTGGCAACATTGTTGTATAAAAGCATCAGCTCATAAAAGGGGCTAATCTAAGCCCTTTTTCGGGACGGACGTCATCGTGCTGCCTCCGCAGCCACTTTCGCGACAGGGACGTATGAGCGTCGAACAGGCTGCAACCGCCGATACCGCGCTCGCCGGCGCACCCGCAAAGCGCGGCGACATTCGCATCCTTGGTCCGTTGGCCGTCGGGTTGGCGCTCCTGTCGGCGCTCGTGACGTTTATTGTCCTTGCCGATTTTACACCGCTTTCGCCGACACACGACGTGGTGGTCTCGTTGCTTGCCGCAAACGCGGCCACGGTGCTGCTGCTGCTGGCGGTCATCGTCCGCGACGTCTGGCAGGTCGTGCAGGCACGCCGGACCGGACGCGCGGCAGCACGATTGCACGTCCGGATCGTCGGAATCTTTTCGTTGATCGCAGCCGCACCGGCGATCCTCGTGGCGATCGTCGCCAGCGTGACGCTCGACCGCGGCCTTGATCGGCTGTTTTCCACGCGCACGCGTTCGGCAATCGAGAACTCGCTGATCGTCGCCGAAGCCTACCTGCGCGACCACGCCCAGATCGTGCGGTCGGACATCATGGTGATGGGCTACGACATCGCACGCAACAAGAGTGTCTTCGACCAGGATCCCGACAAACTTCGGCAGTTTCTGACTTTTCAGGCACAGGCCCGGGGCCTTGCTGCAGCCATCGTGCTCGACAAGGAGTTGAAAGTCATTGCGCGTGCCGATCTCAACATCAATCAGACCTTCGCGCTGCCGCCACGCGATGCCCTGCCGCTTATCGGCAGTAAAGAACCGCAAGTCGTTCTGCTGCCGGACGCAAACTACGTCGCGGCCGTCGTCAAATTGGACCAGTACGAGGACTATTATCTGTATCTGACGCGACTGCTCGATCCACGTGTCGTCCCGCAACTTCAGGCAACCCGTGCGAGCGCGACAGAATATGCAGCACTCGAAACGCGCCGCGCCGGCGTGCAAGTGGCATTCGCGCTGATGTACACCGTGATCGCGCTGACGGTGCTTCTCTCGGCAGTCTGGATCGGACTTAATTTTGCCAACCGGCTGGTTGCCCCGATCCGAAGACTTATCGGCGCCGCGAATGCCGTTTCGACCGGAAACCTTTATGTGCGCGTTCCCGTGCGCCAGGCGGAAGGGGACCTGGCGCAGCTCGGCGAAACGTTTAACCGGATGACGCAAGAGCTGCGGACGCAGCGCGATGACATTATGCAGGCGCACGATCTGATCGACAGCCGCCGACGATTCACTGAAGCCGTTCTGGCAGGCGCAAGCGCCGGCGTCATTGGCGTCGACGGGCAGGGCGCGGTCAGTATCCTCAACCGGTCGGCGGAAAAATTGATAGGCTGTACCGAAAGCGAGGCCCTCGGCAGGCCACTCGCCGAGGCGCTCCCCGAACTCGCCGATTTCATGGCCGCAGCCCGGTCCGGATCGCGCACGCAGGATCAGATCACGATCAGTCGCAACGGCCGTGAGCGCAATCTTTCCGTCCGCGTGACGAGCGAACAGGCCGGAGACTCCGATCGCGGCTATGTGGTGACGCTGGACGATATTACGGAACTGGTCGCCGCGCAGCGAACTTCCGCCTGGGCTGATGTCGCCCGTCGCATCGCGCACGAGATCAAGAATCCGCTGACCCCGATTCAGCTTTCGGCCGAACGGCTGCGCCGGAAGTACGGCAAAATGATCGAGGAAGATCGTGGTGTCTTCGAACAATGCACGGACACGATTGTTCGTCAGGTCGAGGATATCCGGCGAATGGTCGACGAGTTCTCGCATTTTGCGCGGATGCCGAAACCCGTTATGGCCGCCGAAGACGTCGCCGATGCGGTCAGGCAAACTGTATTCTTGATGCGCGTAGGAAATTCTGAAATCGAAATTGACGCCAAAATCGGCGAGGACCCTATGCTGGCTCGGTTTGACCGGCGGCTGATCTCGCAGGCGCTGACCAACATCATCAAGAATGCGACCGAGGCGATCGCTGCCGTTCCGCACGAGGAACTCGGCAAAGGGACGATCCGGGTTTTCGCGGCGCGGGAAGGCGACGATGTGGTGATCGACGTGATCGATAACGGTATCGGTCTTCCCAAATCGAACCGCAGTCGGCTGCTAGAGCCTTACGTGACGACGCGGGAAAAGGGCACCGGGCTTGGGCTTGCCATTGTCGGACGCATCATCGAGGAGCATGGCGGCAGCATCGAATTACGTGACGCCAGCGAAAAGATACCCGGCCAGCGCGGCGCATGGGTGCGCATACGATTTGCCGCCGCCGGCAAGGCCGAGCAGCCTCAGCCAGAACAACCAGCGTCCGCGAGTGGGAAGTAACATGGCCTCTGAAATTCTAGTTGTCGACGACGAGGCCGATATCCGCGATCTGGTGGCGGGTATCCTGCAGGACGAAGGCTATGTCACACGGACAGCGCGTAACAGCGATGACGCGCTGGCCGCCATCGTTGCACGGCGGCCAAACCTGCTTTTCCTCGATATCTGGCTGCAGGGCAGCAAGCTGGACGGGCTGCAATTGCTCGATGCCGTCAAGCAGGAGCATGCCGACCTTCCAGTCGTCATGATTTCCGGCCACGGCAACATCGAAACCGCGGTCGCCGCGATCAAATCGGGCGCGTACGACTTTATTGAAAAGCCATTCAAGGCGGACCGGCTGGTCCTGGTCGCCGACCGGGCGTTGGAAAACTCACGGCTCAAGCGCGAGGTCAAGCAACTCAAGCAACTGGCGCCGGTACCGTCCACGCTTGTCGGCCGCTCGGCCGCTATCGGTCAGTTGCGGCAGGCAATCGAGCGCGTCGCACCGACGAATAGTCGCGTACTTGTTGTCGGCCCATCCGGTGCAGGCAAGGAACTCGCGGCGCGGACCCTTCATCAGCAGTCAGGACGCGCAAGCGGTCCATTCGTGGTGATCAATGCCGCCGCGATTACGCCGGAGCGCATGGAAATCGAATTGTTCGGTGTCGATCAGTCAAACGGGGCGGGAGGGCGGAAAGCCGGCGCCCTGGAAGAGGCCCACGGCGGCACGCTTTTTGTCGACGATATCGCCGAACTGCCGCGCGAAACCCAAAACAAGATCTTGCGTGTGCTCGTCGACCAGACGTTTCAGCGCGTTGGCGGCAGCACCAAGATTGCCGTCGACGTCAGGATCGTCTCGTCAACAGCGCGAAACCTTGAGGCCCTGATCGCCGAAGGAAAATTCCGCGAAGACCTTTATCACCGCCTGGCAGTGGTGCCGATCCGCGTCCCGCCTTTGGCTGAGCGGCGCGAAGATATTCCCGATCTCGTCGAATATTTCATGGATCAGATTTCACATGCGACCGGATTGCCCAAGCGCCGGATTGGCGATGACGCGATGGCCGTTCTGCAATCGCATAACTGGCCGGGCAATGTCCGCCAGTTGCGCAACAACATCGAGCGGCTGATGATCCTGGCAGGCGGTGACGCGGACGCCGTGATGAACGCGAGCATGTTGCCGCCGGATGTCGGCTCGATGGTCCCGAACATGCCGAACGGAAACGGCGGCGAGCATTTGATGGGGCTTCCGCTGCGCGACGCCAGGGAAGTGTTCGAACGCGAATATCTGGTTGCGCAGATCAGCCGCTTCGGCGGCAATATCTCGCGTACAGCCGAATTCGTCGGCATGGAGCGCTCCGCGCTCCACCGCAAGCTCAAGGCCCTTGGAATCGATTAGCCGGCCATGTCACGCATTGCATACGTCAACGGCCGCTATGTGCCGCACGGCCAGGCAAAGGTCGCCGTCGAGGATCGCGGATATCAATTCGCGGACGGCGTCTACGAAGTCTGCGAGGTGAGGGGTGGCCGCATGATCGACGAGAGCCGCCACATGGCGCGGCTCGATCGCTCGCTCAAGGAACTACGCATCGCACGGCCGATGTCGCCCCGTGCGCTGGCCGTGGTGTTGCGTGAGACGATCCGGCGGAACCGGGTCCGCGATGGGATCATCTACCTGCAGGTCACCCGCGGCGTTGCAAAACGCGATTTTCCGTTTCCGGCCGAGAACACACGTCCGTCGCTGGTCGTAACCGCACGCAGCAATGATTTGAACCGTCTCGAGCAGGTGGCCGCCGAAGGCGTCTCCGTCGTTACAGTTCCGGACATTCGGTGGAAACGCGTCGACATCAAATCGGTCGCTCTGCTGCCGAACGTGTTGGCCAAGCAGACCGCGCGCGAGCAGGGCGCGCGCGAAGCCTGGCTTGTCGATGCGAAAGGACGCATCACGGAAGGTTCTTCGTCGAGCGCGTGGATCGTCAGCCGTGACGGCAAGCTCATCACGCACCCGCTTGGAGAAGACATCCTTCCCGGCATTACGCGATCGGTCGTGATCGATATGATCAAGGCGCAGGGGCTTCCTTTCGAGGAACGCATCTTTACGGTCGAGGAGGCCTTTCAGGCGCGGGAAGCATTCATCACGTCGGCGAGTCAGGTCGTGCTGCCCGTGGTGAGAATCGATGGCCATTCGGTCGGAAACGGTGCCCCCGGATTGATCACCACGGCGCTCCGTCGCGATTATCACCGCTACGCCGAAATCGCCGTCTAGGCCGTTGGCACGACGTCGAAAGGCCAGGACATTCTCATAGTTTCAAAGGGTTACGAGCGCTCGCATGAACTTGTGCTTGCGCAGGAACACAGCCTGCCATCTAATAGTATCTCCCGGGCCTCGCACCGCTACGCGTGGGGCAGAGTGGCGCATGCGCGTCAGGTCGCATGCGGAAGGACTTGGGCAACGAAAGGTCTCGCGCGTCAGACGCGAGCAAAAAATGGAAAAACGGCCATGGCAGCCGAGCGTGCGCAAAATCTGCAAGACACTTTTCTCAATCACGTTCGAAAAAGCAAAATACCCCTCACCATATTTCTGGTGAACGGTGTTAAATTGCAGGGCGTGGTGACCTGGTTCGATAATTTCTGCGTTCTACTGCGGCGGGACGGGCATTCGCAGCTTGTCTACAAGCACGCGATTTCGACCATCATGCCGGGACACCCGATCCAGCTCTTCGAAGGGGCCGACGAGCCGCCGGCCGGAGATAAAGTCTAGTTGGAAGTACGTCGACGTGATCAGGCGAGCGACCTCTTAAGCCCGGCAGCATCGGGCGGCGAGACCGGCCGTGCGATCGTCATTGAACCCTGGGTCAAGGCATCGCCGCGCCGAAAGGTCGCGCAAGCGAGCACGCGTACGCCCGAGGCGCGCCTCGAGGAGGCCGTCGGGCTTGCGCGCGCCATTGATCTCACAGTCGTGCAGGAGGGGCTTGTCACGCTCAACGACATCCGTCCGGCAACTTACATCGGCAAAGGCAAGGTCGATGAAATTGCCGGGATGGTAAAAAGCCTGTCTGCCTCGATCGTCGTCATGGATTGCCCGATCTCCCCGGTTCAGCAACGCAATCTTGAAAAAGCGTGGAGCGCAAAAGTTATCGATCGAACAGGACTGATCCTCGAAATCTTCGGCCGGCGGGCGCGCACGCGGGAAGGGGCGTTGCAAGTCGAACTGGCGCATCTGACCTATCAGAAGAGCAGGCTGGTACGGTCGTGGACTCACCTGGAGCGCCAGCGCGGCGGCTTCGGATTTCTCGGCGGGCCGGGCGAAACCCAGATCGAAGCCGACCGGCGCGTGATCGAAGAACGGATCGCTCGCATCGAAGTTGAGCTCGATAAGGTTAAGCGCACCCGCAAGCTCCATCGCGACAGCCGCAAGCGCGTGCCCTATCCGATTGTCGCGCTGGTCGGATACACAAACGCAGGGAAATCGACGCTTTTCAACCGGCTAACCGCTGCAACCGTCTTGTCGGCGGACATGCTGTTCGCAACACTCGATCCAACGCTACGCGCCGTGGAGCTGCCGCGCGGCGTCAAGGCGATCCTGTCTGATACGGTCGGATTCATCTCGGATCTTCCGACCATGCTGGTGGCGGCGTTTCGCGCGACGCTGGAGGAGGTCATCGAAGCCGACGTCATCCTGCATGTGCGCGACGTGTCACATGAGGACTCAGAAGCGCAGTTGCACGACGTCGAAAAAATACTCGACGAACTCGGGATTGCCGCGACCGATAAACGCCTGATCGAGGTGTGGAACAAGATCGATTGTCTCGATGGGGAAGCGCGGGCGAGGGTACTCAATCTGGCCGAGCGCCAACCCTCGGATCGTCGGCCGGCCGTGGTGTCGGCGTTAACCGGTGAGGGCATGAGCGGCCTTCTGGCCGCCATTGAAGCCCGGCTGGGCGAAAGCCGGCAGACGATTGAGGTGTCGGTCGATGCTACGGACGGCGCTGGCCTGAGCTGGCTTTACCGTCACTCCGAAGTGCTCGCGAGAGACGTGCATGATGACGGCCGACTGACCGTGACGGTGCGGGCAGATGCCGACAACGCCGCGCGGGTGCGGGCGAAGTTCAATTCGTGAAATTTACTTTTCGGCGGCTTTAGCCTCGTCCCAGAGCGCGTCCATCTCCGACAGGGTTGCTTCCTTCGGCGTCTTTCCGCGCGCAGCCAGCGCGCGCTCGATCGAGGCAAAACGGCGCTCGAATTTCAGGTTGGCTTCGCGCAAGACGCCTTCAGGATCGGCGCCCAGGTGACGGGCGAGGTTGACTACCGCAAACAAAAGGTCGCCGACTTCGGCACCCAGCCGGTTGCCATTGGCCCCATCAAGCTCGGCCTCGATCTCGTCCGCTTCCTCGCGGATCTTCGCGAGCACTGCGCGCGGGTCATTCCAGTCGAAGCCCACGCGGCCGGCCTTGTCCTGCAGCTTTAAGGCACGGGTTAACGCGGGCAGGCCGACTGGAACACCGGCCAATGCGCCATCTGAGGCGCCATCTGCGCCCTTCTCGCCGCGCTCGGCCTTTTCCTCCGCCTTGATGCGCTCCCACAAACCCTTAACGGCGTCCGCGGTTCTGCCATCGGCGTCCGCAAAGACGTGCGGATGCCGCCGGATCAATTTGGCGGTCAGCGCCTCGACGACGTCGTCGAATGCGAAGGCGCCTTGCTCCTGTGCCATCCGTGCGTGGAAAACGACCTGCAGAAGCAGATCGCCCAGCTCATCCTTCAGGCTTGCCAGATCATCGCGCGCTATGGCGTCCGCAACCTCATAGGCTTCTTCAAGCGTATAGGGAGCGATCGTCCTGAAATTCTGCTCCAGGTCCCACGGGCAACCCGTGCCCGGCGTACGGAGCGCCGCCATGATCTCAAGCAGGCGCGTAATGTCACGGGACGGCTTCACAGGGGCGGACGTCTGGCTGGCGCCTGGCGCGGATCGATCGCCGGACGGTACCAAAGCCCTCGCGCGGCTGCGACCGCATATCCGGGATTCGCATAAGACATATTATGGAATATTTTATATGGACCCATGATACCAAGCCTAAATAATCTATCGTTGGGTCCCTGGCGGTATCCAAGGGCCGTACCCGATCGATAAAACTCTATCTTTCCAGGACCAAGCGCGCACTGGCGCCTATCGCGCTTTAACACGCAAACGACATGCGGTCGTAGCCCGGTTCGACGCCCGGCGGCAGCTCGGCGCAGAGCGTCGCGTAATCCATGTCCGTATGCAGGTTCGTCAGGATCGCGCGTTTCGGTTTGATCCTTCCGATCCACTCCAGCGTCTCATCGAGATGGAAATGGCTCGGATGCGGCGTTCGGCGCAGCGCGTCGACGATCCAGACGTCCAGGCCGGCCAATGCCGCAATGCTCTCGGGCGGCAGGCTTTTGATATCAGCGGAATAGGCGACATTGCCAAAGCGGAACCCGAGCGAGGGGATGTCGCCGTGATCCTGCAGGACGGGCAGGAGTTCTATCGCGCCGCCCTGCCCTTGGATCGTGACCGGCTTGCCCGCGACCAGGCGTTTTTCGGTGGCGATCGGGGGATATTCGCTGCCCGGCGGCGTCATAAAGCAATAGCCGAAGCGGGCGTGCATCGCGCGCGATGTCGGTTCATCCAGATACACATCGACGCGCCGGCGCTTGCTCACAAACAGGGGCCGCAGGTCGTCTATGCCGTGCGTATGATCGGCATGTTCGTGAGTCACCAGAACGCCGTCAATCCAGTCGACCTCCGCATCGAGCAGCTGCGCGCGTAGATCGGGCGAGCAGTCGATCAGAGCGCGTGTGACTTTCCCTTGCCCCTGTACGCGTTCGACCATCAAAGAGCAGCGCCGGCGGCGGTTCTTCGGATTATTCGGGTCGCACGAACCCCAGCCGAGTGCCACGCGCGGCACGCCCATCGAGGAACCGCAGCCGAGGATCGTAAAGGTTAAGCTCATGCGGCGTTCGCCAGCGTGCGCGGGACCTTGTTGAAGAGCCGGAAGAAATTCTCGGTCGTTTGCCGTTCCATTTCGTCGGCCGGCACGCCCCGCGCGTCAGCTAAAACTTTAGCGGTTTCGACTACGTATGCAGGTTCATTACGTTTTCCGCGATACGGCAGCGGAGCCAGATAGGGCGCATCGGTCTCCACCATGATGCGATCGGCCGGCAGCGCAGCGGCGATCGCACGCAGCGGATCGGAATTCTTGAACGTCAGAATGCCCGTAAACGAGACGTAGTGGCCCAATTCGATGGCCGTAAAGGCGAGGTCGCGCCCGCCAGTAAAACAATGCAGGATCGCGGGGAAGGCGCCCTTCCCGCTCTCTTCCTTCAAAATCTGCGCCATATCGGCATCGCAGTCGCGCGAGTGGATCACCAGCGGCAGCCCGGTTTCCCGCGCGGCGGCGATATGCTGGCGGAGCCCGGCGGCCTGCGCCTCGCGCGGGCTGGTGTTGCGGAAATAGTCGAGCCCCGCCTCGCCGATCGCCACGACCTTGGGATGCTTGGCAATCGCCGTGAGCGCCTTGGCATCGATGTCTGGCTCTTCGTGCGCGTGATTGGGGTGCGTGCCGACCGAGCAGAAGACGTCCGGAAATCTCTCGGCGATCGCCAGGACCTGCGCGTGGCGTTTGACCCGCGTCGAGATCGTTACCATGCGGCCGATTCCGGCCGCGCGAGCGCGGGCGACCACCGCGTCCAACTCGGCCGCAAAGTCCGGAAAATCAAGATGGCAATGGCTGTCCACCAGCATGGTCAGGCCTTCTCCTCGGCCTCGATGTAACGCGGGAAAACCGGTGCCGGCGGTGGCAGCGTCGCCCCGGCCTTGACGCGCCGCTCCGCCGTGAGCGCGGAAAACTCCCGTTCGGTAGCGGGCACAGCCAGCAGGTCGAGCAATTTCGCGGCCGATGTCGGCACAAAAGGCTGCGCAAGGATACCTACCTGCCGCAGAATTTCGGCCGTCACATAGAGCACAGTGCCCTGCCGCTCGGGATTGGTCTTGGCGAGGGCCCACGGGGCTTCCGACGCAAAATAGCGGTTGGCATCGGCCACGACCGCCCAGACGCAGTTGAGCACCTGGTGCAGCTGCTGCGTTTTCATGTGCTCGCGGGCCGCGGCGATCATCGCGTCGGCGGCCGCAAGAATGGTCTTGTCGGTATCGCTGAACGCGCCCGGCTTCGGCAATTTGCCGCCGAAGGCCTTGCCGATCATCGAGAGCGAGCGCTGTGCCAGGTTGCCGAGGTCATTCGCCAGATCCGCATTGATGCGGTTGACGATCGCCTCATGGCTGTAATTGCCGTCCTGCCCGAACGGCACCTCGCGCAGGAAGAAGTAGCGGAACTGGTCGACCCCATAGGTGTCGGCCATCGTGAAGGGATCGATCACGTTGCCGACCGACTTCGACATCTTCTCTCCACGGTTGAACAGAAAGCCATGCGAGAAGATGTGTTCTGGCACCGCGACGCCGGCCGACATTAAAAAGGCAGGCCAGTACACTGCATGAAAGCGGACAATATCTTTGCCAATGACGTGCAATGCGGCCGGCCAATACCGTTTAAATTTTTTACTGTCGATATCGGGATAGCCGACACCGGTGATGTAGTTGGTGAGCGCGTCGACCCACACGTACATGATGTGCTTGTCGTTGCCGGGCACTTTGACTCCCCAGTCAAAGGTCGTGCGCGAAATTGACAGGTCCTGCAGACCGCTGCGCACGAAGCTCACGACCTCGTTCAGCCGTTCCTTCGGCAGCACGTAATTCGGCCGCTCGTAGAGCTTGAGCAACTTCTCCGCATAGGCCGAGAGACGGAAGAAATAACTCTCCTCCTCTACCCATTCGACCGGCGTGCCCGTCTTGCTCGCGATCCGTTGCTTCTGCTCGTTGAGATGCGTCTCGCCTTCGGCGTAGTAGGCTTCGTCGCGCACTGAGTACCAGCCGGCGTATTTGTCGAGATAGATGTCGCCTTTCTTCTCCATCGCCTGCCATATCGCCTGCGACGCGCGATGGTGACGCTCTTCCGTTGTGTGGATGAAATCGTCGTTCGAGCAATTGAGCAGCTTCACCATGGCTTCGAAGCGCGGCACGTTGCGGTCGCGCAGTTGCCGCGCAGTCAGGCCCTCGCGCGTCGCTGTCTGCTGCATCTTCTGACCGTGCTCGTCAGTGCCGGTAAGAAAATAGACGTCGTAGCCGTCGAGCCGCATGAATCGCGCGATGGCGTCGGTCGCGATCGCCTCGTAGGCGTGACCGATATGCGGTGGCCCGTTCGGGTACGAGATCGCTGTGGTGATATAGAAAGGCGTCTTGGATGGCATCTTGGCCGGCATTTGCCTATTCAATTCAAAGACATGGATGGCCGGAAAGGCCCGGCCATGACGATTGAGGAGTACGTATCAATCGCAAGGCGCTGGGGCAAGCAACGGCAACGCGGGAGTTGCGGTCGGCGGGTGGCGTCCCTAGGACATCGGCATGACACCGCGGATCGATTCGCTCGATGCGTGCTTCCTGCGCAGGATCGCGGCGCTGGTTGCGATTTCGGCTGCTTGCACCCTGCTCTCGACCGCGCCGGCTTTTTCCGCGCCGATGCGCTGTAGCGGCGAAGAGAAGGTTTGTATCGCCGCCTGCAAAAAGAGCCTCGACCGTTCGTCGCTATCGACCTGCCTGACCAATTGCGGGCTGCGCCAGTCGGCGTGCATGAAGTCTGGCTGCTGGGACAGCGGCCCGCAAAGATATTGCGGGCTGCTCAAGCAATAGGATGGCCGTCCTCCCAGCCGCCCAAGTGGCACTTGGGTCGGCATTTTCCTCACCGCAACTGGCCTTTACGGAATCCTAATCCGGCTGCGCGTACAATCTATATGGACGTTAACCAACCGCAGATTCCAGATCCGTGGCCAACCAGAACGGTTTCCCAGGACCTATGGGCGCTCCCCTCGAACTCATCCAGCAGCTGGACAGCTCGATCGCGCACAGCACCGACGAGCGCCGGTCGGCCATGCTGCGTCACCTCACCGATCTCTTTCTCGTCGGGTCGGACGCATATTCCGACGACGAGGTCGATCTGATCGACGACGTTTTTGTCCGGCTTGTTGCCACGATTGAGGAATCCTCTCGGGCGCTGCTGGCAATCCGCCTTGGCCCGGTGCCAACCGCCCCTCCAAAGATCCTGCGTTTGCTCGCCTGTGATGACGTCATCGAGGTGGCCTCCCCGGTGCTGACGCAGGCGGAACGGCTTGATACCGAAACTCTGATTCAATGCGCCAAGACCAAAAATCAGGAGCACCTGCTGGCAATTTCGCGCCGCAAGTCGTTGCCGGAACCGCTCACAGACGTCCTGGTCGAGCGCGGCGATCAGCAGGTGGTGCTGAGCACCGCCAAAAACAGTGGCGCCAGGTTTTCCGGCAAGGGCTTTGCAACGCTGGTCCGGCGCTCACACGGCGACGACCAGCTTGCCGCCTGTGTCGGCACCCGCCGCGATCTGCCGCCGGAGCTGTTCGAAAAACTGCTCGAGGCCGCCTCCGAAAAAGTGCGCGCAAAGCTCGAGGTCGAACGCAGGTATCTGAAAGCCGATATCACCGAGGTCGTCGGCCATGTGTCTGACAGCATCCGAAGCGCGGCCAACGATCAGCCGCTCGGTTATGCCGCAGCGCAGGTGCTCGCCGAATCTCTTCACCGCAGCGGACTGCTCACGCCGATGAAACTCGAGGAGTTTGCGGCCGCCGACCGGTTCGAGGAAATGGTCGCGGCGCTCTCCGTCATGTCGGGCGTGCCGACGGCGATCATTGAGCGCAACATGCGCGAGACAAACACCCAATCGTTGCTTGTTTTGGCAAAGGCGACAGGACTGTCGTGGGACGCCACACGCGGTATCATGGCGCTTGCGGCCAAGCGCTACCGGCGCTCGATGGCGGGGATCGATCAGTCGATGTCGTCGTTCAACCGTCTCCGACAGTCGACCGCACAGCAGATCCTCGACTTCCACCGCATGCCGATGCGGCCCACACGCAGCAACTAATAGCAACCCAAGATTTTGATCAGGCAGTAAGGTCGAACAGCGCGGCGCTCATCTGCGCGTCGGCGCGGATGACCTGCGCGTTGGCGGCGTAGCTGAATCGGGCGAGCAGCACCTGCACCAGCTCGTTGGCGAGGTCGACGTTCGGGCTTGCCACCATGCCGCGACCGTCGGCGTAGGGCGCGCTCGGATCGTATGTTGCGACAGTGGACGGTGACACGTTGGTTGCGGTTGCGCTGGTTCCGCCGCCCACATTATCCACCTGATTGACCCGCAGGGCCAAATAGGCCGGGGGAAAATTCTCAGGATTGGGCCTGCCCGGCAGCGGGCCATCCGACGATGCGTTCGCGATATTGCTGGCCGCAACCTGCAGACGCAGGCTCGCTACGCTCAATCCCGAAATCGCGATCGTGCTCGTGCTCGCAATACTCATGGAGTTCCGTCGTAAGGCTTCTTCAAGAGCGAATTATTCTGCAATTCCCTAAAATTTGACCGAATGATCGGGTTCATTTGGGAAAGCCAGTGGGCCGGACGATTATGGGCAATATTCACTTGAGTACCACTGCCTGCGCCCGGTCGCTCGTGGTAAATTAATTCGCAACAAGCAGCATAAGAGGAGAAGCTCGAGATGGCAGTGAGCCTCAAGCGGGTCAAAGTCGCGCCCAAGGGCATGGGTCTCAATGATTTCGTCGCGATGCAGGAAGGTTTCTTCGCCGCCGAAGGGCTCGACGTCGAATTTGACTGGAAAACGTTTCGTGGCACGCAATCGAGCTGGAAGGGCCTTGATTATTTCCAGCGCCCGCAGGACCGCCCCTATACCGAGGACAAACAGGACGTCGTGCAAGGGGCCTGCCTGTGGGGCACGATCTGCAATGCAAGCGCCGGTATGGGCCGCGTCGTTACCGAAGGCTATGGCGATTCACCTTGGGCGATCTTCGTCCGGCCCGATTCCAAAATCCGCAAGCCGGAGGATCTGAAGGACGTGCCGATTTCGGTCGGCATGCGCGCCGGCAGTCATTTCAACGTGCCCTATCGCCTTGAACGGTATCTGCCGCTCGAGCACATCAAGACCGTCAACACCGGCGGATTCGGTGCGCGGCTCAGGGCGCTGCTCGACGGCGAGGTCGAAGCCGCGAGCCTGCTGCCGCCGCAGATCGCCATGGCCGAGCAGCTTGGCCTTCGCAAGATCATCGAGGACCGCTTCAAGACCTTGTGGTGGGTTCCTGAGAACGCCACGGCGGATGTCGTGCACGGCTATATGCGGGCGCTCCAACGCGCCGAGCAGGCGATGGACGCGGATCTGCCGAAATATCTTCTGCTTTGGAAGCTCGCGGTGCCAGCGGAGTTCGAGAATTACCATGCCTGGGATTTCAGCAAGTTCGGCCGTGGCGAGCGCTTCGTGAACAAGCCCTTGCCGCGCGGAGAATTCGACGAAGTCTTCGCGCAGGTCGAGCGCTGGGGCCTCGATCAGTATCTCAAGGACCGCAGCCCCGAGACGTTGTCCTACCCGACCTGAAAATCAGCGGAAATGAAAGCGCGCGGCCCTCAAGCCGCGCGCTCTTTCGTTCAGTCTCTTACACGTCCAACCTTTACGGCCGCGCCGCCTCCGCAAGCGCGCCAAACACCGCAAAGACCAGCGGCTTACGCTCGAGATTGTATGTATCCACATCACGCGCCGCGCGATTGACCTTCTCCCAGGTCTCCGCGACGCGCGCCATCCGCGCTTTTTCCTGTCCGACGTCACCAAGGCGCGCGGACAGCCAGCCGTTGATCAGATCCATGAAAGCTTCAAGCACCTTCGGGTCAGTCCCACCCATCGCGTCACCAAGGGCGTGCAATGCGCGGGCATCGACGTCGGGCAATTGCGCCAGCAGATCGAGAATGCGCTGGCGCAAGGCCAGGGCCTGACCTTCAAGCAAGGCGAGCGCCCGGCCCGCGCTCCCCTCTGCCGCAGCTGCCGCCTCGCGGACGTCATCGTCGCGGCGGTCTTTTCCGGCTGCTTCGGCAAGCGCCATAGCAACGTCGTCAACATCGAGCGGCCGAAGCAGGAGCCGCCGGCAGCGCGAACGGATGGTCGGTAATTCGCGGCCCGGAGCATGGCTGACAAGCATAATGAGCGACCGTTGCGGCGGCTCTTCCAAAATCTTCAGGAGTGCGTTGGCGCCCTCGCGCTGCAGATCGTCGACAGCATCGACAATGGCGACACGCCAGCCGCCCTCGCCTGCGGTTGAGCCGAAAAACGTGACAGTCCGGCGGACATCGTCAACACGGATGACGGTATAGAGTTTGCCGGTTTGCTCGTTGATCACGCGTTCGATGACGAGCAGATCGCCCTGCGCTTGTGCGGCGATGCGGCGTGCGACCGGATGGTCAGCTTCTACAGCGAGTGACTTGGCCTTCTGCACCGCCGGTGATTGCGGTTCGGGATGAGCCAGCACAAAGCGCGCCATCCGATACGCCAGGGTTGCCTTGCCGATGCCCGGCGGGCCACCGATCAGCCAGGCATGTGCAGTTCGTCCGCTCTTGTAGGCGTCGAGCAGTGCTTTTTCTGCGTCGGCATGGCCAAACAGCGCTGTCGTCTCGCGTGGCAATTTGGCGCCAGAGTCTTCGTCATCGGAGGTCACGGCGTCGACGTCTCCGCAATTCCGAGCATTTCGGGGCGGAGCCGCTCCTGGACAATCGACCAGATCCTGTCCGCTACGACGTCGCGCGGGGCGCGGCCATCGATCACGACGCACCGCTTCGGCTCCGCAGCGGCGAGCGCCCGGTACGCCCCGCGCAACTTCTCATGAAATTCCATCGATTCTGCCTCGAACCGGTCAGCCTCGGTTTGGCCACGTCTGTTCTTCGCGCGCGCCAACCCAATTTGCGCCGGAACGTCGAGAATAAACGTCAGTTCGGGCACCGCCGGCCCGACGGTCACACGCTCAAGGCTGCGGATCAATCGCTGATCGACATTTCCGAGGGCGCCCTGATAGACGCGCGTCGAGTCAATGAAACGGTCGCAGATGACCCAGGTGCCGGATTTCAGGGCCGGCAATATCGTATTGCGCACATGGTCGTCGCGTGCGGCGGCGAAAAGGATCGCTTCGGTTTCTGGGCCAAGCGGTTTGGCAATGCCCGACAGCAGGATGTGACGAATGATTTCGGCTCCGGTTGAGCCGCCCGGCTCGCGCGTGAGCACCACGTTCTGGCCAACGGACTTGAGTTTTTGAGCCAGGGTGGCTGCGTGCGTAGATTTTCCGCTGCCTTCGCCGCCTTCGAAGGTAATGAAATGTCCGCGCAAAGCCGATCAGCCTTTTCCGGTCACCGCCCACTTGCGGTGGCGTCTGCCATCATAGCCGCTCGGCTCCGGCACGGAACAGCGCGATTATCATTTCAGTCACAGCATCGAAAGCGCGCTGCGGCATGTTTCCTTTACCGACGTTTTCAGCAGCTTTCAGTGGCATGGTCAGGATCAAGTTGTCGTTGCGCCAGACCTTGAGATTTCCGATCGGCGTTCCTTCGGTCACCGGCGCCGGCACGGGCCCGCTGTAGACGATACGGGCGATCAGCCGCTCCGCCCCCGATTTGGGCAGCATTACCTTGACCTCTCCGTCGGCCTTCAGCGCGACGCGGCCGCTCGCGCCGCCAAAAACCTTCGCGGTCCCGATTGTCTGGCCTTCGGCAAAGATCGCGCGCTGCTCAAAATTCCGGAAACCCCATTCGAGTGCTTTCTTTGCTTCGTCGGCGCGTTCCTTGGCTGTGTTGACACCCGTGACGGCCACGATCAGCCGCAGATCGTTCTGGACCGCAGACCCGACCAGGCCATAACCCGCCTCTTTTGTGTAACCGGTCTTGAGGCCGTCGGCGCCGTTCAAGGCGCCCAGAAGTGGGTTGCGATTTTGCTGCCGGATCTTGTTCCAGGTGAAGTCGGCCTGCGCAAAGAGTGGGTAGAAATCCGGGTAGGTGCGGATGATGTGCCGCGCAAGTATTGCCAACTCGCGGGTCGTCACCTTCTCGTTCGGATCAGGCAGGCCGTTTGAATTGGTGAAGACTGACTTCTCCAACCCGATTTCTCGCGCGCGCTGAGTCAGCTTATTGCCGAACTCGGCCTCGTTTCCGGCAATTCCTTCGGCCAGCACGATGCAAGCGTCGTTGGCGGATTGGATGATCATGCCGTGCAGCAGGTCATCCACCGAGACCTTGCTGTTAAGCGCCGCGAACATCGTGGAGCCGTGCGACGGCGCGCCGCCTTTACGCCAGGCATTTTCGCTCACCATGTATTCGTCGGTGAGCTTGATGCGCCCCTCCTTGATCTCATGAAAAACGTATTCCGCGGTCATCAACTTCGCGAGGCTGGCCGGAAAGATCAGCCGATCGGCATCGCGCTCGAACAAGACACCGCCGTATTGGGCATCGATCAGGATCGCGTGCGGGGCGCTGATATTCGGTTCGTCTTTCTTCGGCGCCTCTTTTTTTGGCCCATCTTTTTTGTGCGCTGTCGTCGGCGCGATCTTGTGCGGTGGCGCCGCAATGGCCGCCACGGAAAGGCCGCAGGCCAGCGCCGCCACCATCAGCCAGCGTCCGAATGCAAACTTCCGCATCGTCATCATCAAGGCTCGTTTAGCCGCGCCCGTTCAATCCGGCGCAGTCCGATCCGGCAACCTGTGGCGGTAAAATACGGCTCAGTAAAGGCCGCGGCCGCTCATGTAACCCGGCCGCATATCATAGGCCCGAGGGGCATAGGCCGAAACCGGTGACCCAGCCGCCTCAACAGGTTCGCGCACTTCGTAATTCGACGCGCGCGGCCGCGCCGCGAGTTCGGTGGTCGGCGCCTCTGCCGCCGGCAGTTCGCGCGGCGTATCGCCCAGGCTGTAGGGCCGATCCGGCGGCGACGGAATCCGGGCCGTGGCACGCAGCGGCCTGTTGTCAAAGTAAGTCGGCACAAACGGCTTACCGGACGCGACCTGCACGGGCAGTTGGGCCGGGCCGCCTTCCCGCAACGTCGCGATCAGCTTCCGGTCGTCCGAGCCGGTCAACGGAGCACGGCCGACATAGTCCACCTTCACGCGGGCAATGCCGTGGCCATAAAAACCCAGCAGTTCGGCTGTCTTGACTGAAACGTCGATCAACCGGTCGCGTGCATAGGGCCCTCGATCATTGACGCGAACGACAATTGACCGGTTGTTTGCAAGGTTGGTGACCCGCACATAAGAAGGCAGCGGCAGCGTCGGATGCGCCGCAGAGATCGACGTCATGTCGAAGATTTCGCCATTCGCGGTATAGCGGCCGTGAAAGTCGTCGCCGTACCACGAAGCCAGGCCGACCGCGCTGTAATTGATGTTTTCCTCGGGCACGTAGACGCGGCCGGCGACGCTGTAGGGTTTGCCGACCCGGTAAACTCCACCGCCCTTCGGCACCGGTTGCCCCGGCTCGACGACGCGAGGACTTGCGGCAACGCCGTAGCGTGGATCGATCCTGCCGGCGCCACCCGAGCAGTTGGCGAGCGCGAGGGATCCGACGCCAAGGACGACAAGCCGCGCGAAACGTCGACTGCCGACGAAAGCCCCCAAGTAACCCATCCCTGCTCGGTCCCCGATCGGAAGCGGCCAGTTTACCCGATCGCTACTCCGGCGAAAACCGTATGACGGAACGGTGGTAAATGGTTGGTTCCGCTGCGATCTGGCCGGAGCCGCGGCATAGCCAACGGACCCGTTCCTTGCAAGCTTGCGGCTGATTTATTGGTCTAACGGCGCGACAGGAGGCCGGCGCCGCTCTTGGGCCGGCTCAGCCCGCCGCTCACAGACGACCGCTGGACGGTGCTTCCTTCGTAGGAAATGCCGATGCGGAAGCCGCGCGACCACGCGAGCGTGCACCATCGCTTGGTGGCGCCGTGAAGAAACTCGAAACGCTGCGGTAGGTCCAAGACCCGCTGTAGCTCAAGCTGCGCGCCGCCCGCGGAAAGATCGACGATCTTGCATTCGATCGGCTGAGAATTCGGACCGAGCAGGAGCCGCCCGACGCGCGGGACCAAGCCCTTCGGCGCCACCCGGAACCAACGTCGTTTATCGGACCCGCTCATGCGCAGCTTTGTGAAAAACCCCGCGAATGTATATAACCCCTTGATTACCGATCTCTTACGCAGGCGGCACTAGTATCCTGCTGATATTTCGGAACAATCCCGCTGTAAAAAGTTCGAAG
>Ga0247789_1000032_pt1 | contig 20813 bp, 21 predicted proteins | sample UWRJS220509R4_FD_179919 | JGI IMG/M metagenome (GOLD analysis project Ga0247789, IMG submission 179919) | Soil microbial communities from Arlington Agricultural Research Station in Wisconsin, United States - UWRJ-S220-509R-4 | ecosystem: Environmental > Terrestrial > Soil > Agricultural land...
TCGATGCCGAGCTCGTCGATGTCGATCGTGTCGAAGATCTTCTGCGCGTCGTAGGTGCCGTAGTAGTCGCCGGCGCCGGCGTGGTCGCGGCCGACGATGAAGTGCGTCGCGCCGTAGTTGCGGCGGACGATCGCGTGCAGCACCGCCTCGCGCGGGCCGGCGTAGTGCATCTTCGCCGGCTTCACGCCCAGCACCACCCGGTCGTTCGGGTAGTAGTTATCCATCAGCACCTCGTAGCAGCGCATGCGCACGTCGGCGGGGATGTCGCCCGCCTTGGTCTTGCCGATCAGCGGGTGAATGAAGAGGCCGTCGCAGGTCTCCAGCGCCGCCTTCGTCAGGTACTCGTGCGCGCGGTGGATCGGATTGCGGGTCTGGAAGGCGACGATCCGCTTCCAGCCGCGCAGCTCGAACTCTTTTTTTGTCTCGGCCGGGGTGAGGTAGCGGCGCATGAACGCCTCCTCGTGGTCGGGCAGCGCGTCGACCTCTATCGGGCCGGCGATCATGCGGTTGCCCTCCTCGTAGATCGCCGCCACTCCCGGGTGCTCCGCATCGGTGGTCCCGTAGACCCGCTCGGCCTCGCGCTTGACGTCGCGCTCCCAGATCTCCTCAACCGTGATCCGCCCCAGCGGCTTGCCTTCGTCGCTTGAGAGCGAGACGACGTCGCCGACCTCGCACTCCAGCTCGGTCGCCAGCGTGATCGGGATCGGCCAGTACTCGCCGTCGACCGTCCGCATCTCCGCGCAGACGCGCTCCCAGTCGGCCGCGCCCTGGAAGCCGGTCAGCGGCGCGAAGCCGCCGTTGCCGATCATCTCGAAGTCCGCAGTGTGGCGCTCGTCAAGGGTCAGGGAAAGCTCTGTCATCGTCTCGCTCATCGGTTGGGTCTCACCATCTGGTCGGGGAAGGACTGGGGCAGGCTGTCGCGACGCGCGGCTTAGGCGCTAGTTGATCCCGCACTCGGACTTTTCGAGGCCAGCCCAGCGGCCGTCGCGCGGCGAGCCGCCGGGGCCGACCGGCTTGGTGCAGTGCGTGCACCCGATCGACGGGTAGCCGTGGTCGTGCAGCGGGTTGTACGGGAGGTTGTGCTCATGGATGTAGTTCCAGACGTCGCGCTCGGACCAGTCGGCCAGCGGATTCAGCTTCCACAGCTCAAAGCGCTTGTCCCAGCCGAACTTCGGGGTCTTGGCGCGACTGGCCGAATCCTCGCGGCGGACGCCGGCGAGCCAGCAGTCTACGGAAGAGAGAGCGCGGCGCATCGGCTCGACCTTGCGCAGGCCGCAGCAGGCGTCGGGGTCGCTCTTCCAGAGCTCGTCGCCGTACTTCGTCGCCTGCTCTTCGAGCGTCAGGTTGTGGAAACGGTCGAACTCGACCCCCAGGGCCTCGGCAAGGCGATCGCGGGTCTCATAGGTCTCCGGGAAGAGGACGTCGGTGTCCAGGTAGAAGAAGCGGGCCTGCGGGTTGATCCGCGCGGCCATGTGCGCCGTCACCGAGCTGGTTTTCTGGAACGAGCAGGCGATGTAGTGGCTCTGGCCGAACGTCTCGAACATCCACTCGATGGCCTGCTCGGCGCTGCGCTCCTCCAGCCCGACGGCGATCGCCTCCGGGTCCGCGATCGATGCCTCGGCGACCGGGTTCATATCGCGCACTCGCCCTCGCCCCTCTCGACTTTGTAGGGGCTCGATCTGTTCCAGTCGATGAACTGCTGCATCGTCTCGAGGCTGAACTCGACCGGCAGCGTCAGGTCCTTGACCTCCTCTTCGAAACGGGCACTGCCGACCCGCTCGGCAAAGGCGTTGAATGCCTCATCCGAGGCGGAGCGCTCCGCCTCATACATCCGCACCCAGCGCTCGACGGCCTCCGGCACCCGCTTGGCGGGCAGGCGCGACTTCAGCCGCGCGCCGAAGACGACCTCGCCGCCCTCGTAGTTACCGCCGATGTGCGGGATGTAGGCGGGCACCTGGCGCTCACCCACCTTCAGCGAGGCGCCGTAGAAGCCGATGTTGGCGATGTGGTGCTGGCTGCAGCCGTTGGGGCAGCCGCTCATCTTGACGTGGATGCGCCGCGTCGCCGGGTCGCTGACCTGCATCGACTGCAGCCGCTCCTTGATCGCCCGGTTGAGGCCCATCGAGCTGGTGATGCCGAGCTTGCAGCTGTCGGTGCCCGGGCAGCTGACCACGTCGGTGATCTCGCGCGGACCGGGCTCGTCGAGGCCGAGCTCGCCGAGCCGCTGCCAGACGTCGTAGAGCGCCTCGTCGCGCACCCAGCGCAGGACGAAGTTCTGCTGCACGGTGCTGCGGGCGTAACCGCCGGTGAACTCACGCATGATCGCGGCCAGGCCACGGAACTGGTCCGGCGTCAGGTCGCCCCGCTCGATCTTGACCTCCACCGCGGAGAAGCCCTCCTGGCGCTGCGCCTGCACGTTGGCTTCGACGAAGCGGTCGAACGCGCTGCGGTCGCCGTTGGGCGAGGCCGCGACGGCGGGACGAGCGGGGGCGTTCGCCTCCTCGTCGTCGTCGTAGCGCAGCCGCTCGACGTCGAACTCGCGCTCCTGCACCCAGTCGCCCTGAAGCTCCTCCTCGACCTGCTCGCGGAAGGCGTCGATGCCGATCTTGTCGATCAGCACCTTGATCCGGGCGCGGGCGCGGTTGGCGCGCAGCCACTCCTGGCGGTCGAAGATCCGCAGCACGGCCTCGGAGACCTTGAGGTAGTCGCCGTTGTCGGCCTCGACGAACTCGTACAGCGTCGGCGCGACGCGAGCCATGATCGAGGTGCCGCCGCCGACCCTGACCTCGAAGCCGCGGCGCCCTTCCTGTTCGCGCGAGAGGAAGGCGATGTCGTGGATGCCGGTGATCGCCCGGTCCTCGTCGGAGCCGGTGAAGGCGGTCTTGATCTTGCGCGGCATCAGCTGCGTCGTCGGGTGGCGGACGAAGTAACGGACGTAGGCGCCGGCGTAGGGCGTCGGGTCGAAGACCTCGTCGGGCGCGACCCCGGCCCAGGGGTCGCCGGTGACGTTGCGCACCGTGTTGCCGCAGCCCTCGCGCGAAGAGAGGCCGGCCTCGGCGATCTCGCGCAGCAGCAGCTCCATGTCGCGCAGCGGCACGTGGTGGATCTGGATGTTCTGCCGCGTCGTGACGTGGCCCTTGTTGAGCGGGGCGTACTTCTCGACGACGCTGGCGAAGGCCTCCATCTGCTCCGGGGTGACGCCGCCGAAGGGAAGCTTGACCCGCGCCATCTGCACGTCGGCCTGGCGCTGGCCGTAGACGCCCTGCTTGAGGCGGAAGCCGATGAACTCCTCCTCGGGCATCTTGCCGGCGAGGAAGTCCTCCGCTTCGTTGTCGAAGTCGTCGAACTCGCGCTCGATGATCGGGATGATGTGGCCGGGGACGTTCTCGTAGGTCTCCGGGTTCTCCAGCGTCCCGGTGCGGCCTTTGCCCCGCTGCTTCTTCTGCTGGTCTACGACAACCTCCACGCCGTAGAAAATAGCAAAACCCGACAGGGATTCAGGTATTTAGATCAGTGGGCGACGATCAGGCCCGCAAAGCCCAGGGCGATCGTCACGATCAGCCCGGTGCCGAATTGAAGCATGGCCCGGTTGAGCGTGTGGTTGAGTGCGTCGATTCGCGCATCGAGCCGCTCGAAGCGTTCGTCGACCTTGTCGAAGCGAGCGTCCACCTTGTCGAAGCGGGCGTCCACCTTTTCGAAGCGGATGTCCATCTCCTTGCGGATCTCCGCGAAGCCGGTTTCCATCCGCCGTTCGAGCCGGTCGAAACGACGGTCCGTCTGCGCGGCGAATTCGTCCAGGCGGTCGTCGTTCCAGCCGTCTCTCATCGCCTCCATAATTGCAGCTAAAAGGTTTCGGGTGCGCGCGTGGTGCGCGAGCTGCAACAAGACTGCAATTTCTCTGTGACGGGAGGCGCGTCAGGGGCGCCAGTCGCCCTTGCGGGCATCCAGGATCGAGGCCGCTTCGCCGGACTCGGCCACGCGGCCGTTGTCGGGCTCGAGCGGCAGCCCGGCCTCGGACCAACCGACGATTCCCTCGCTGAGCTTCGCCGCCTCGTAGCCAGCCTCGGCCAGAGCCTCCGTCGCCATCGTTGAGCGGTTGCCGCCGCGGCAGTAGAGGACGACCGGCCGCTCCTTGTCGATCTCCCCCGCCCGCTCGGACAACTCCGCTAGCGGCAAGTGCTTGGCGCCGGCGATCCGCCCCGCCTCCCACTCATGCTCCGCCCGCACATCTATGAGTTGCGCACCCTCATCGAGGAGCTTCTGAAGCTCCTCGCGCGAAACCTCGCGTGGCCCATCGCTCATAGAACGGGAATCTATCGAGCGCGAAATCCGCAAGCTCGCAAAAGCGTTTCTGCCGGGGGGTGGCGCGGTTTTGGGGGACCACCCCGAGGAAGCTTCAGCTACCGCAGGGGTGGTGGGACCAAACCGCGACAGGACCCGCCGGCCCGAAAGCCTCAGTCGATCTCCGTGCCCTCGATCAAAAAGGCCACCCGCACGTGAGCCCGGTACTCGTCGAGGTTCTCACCCCGAATCCCGGTCGAGACGATGTCGACGGCGCGGATGTTGCGCAGCGTCCCCTGCGCCTGGTTCAGCGCCTGGCGCGCCGCGTCGTCGGTCGACGTTTTCGAGCTGCCGACCAGCTCGATGATCTTCACGACAGCCATCTGGATCCTCCTTCTGTGTCCTCGACAGTGCCCTTCGCGCTGACCCCTTCCAAGAGGGCCGCTCGCTGCCAAGGGCCGGCCCTCGGTGCTTCCTCGACGGGCGCCGCGGCCGTCTCTGACTCGAAGCGCGCGATCGCCGCCGCGATCGCCGCCGCCTCGTCCTCGCTCGCACTCCGGCGTGGCATGTCTCAAGCCTATTCGGCCCGCTCAGGGGGAGTCCGTGTGGCCGAGGCCCGGCACGGGATGGCCGTGCTTGGACTCCGCGCAGAGCGCCGGGGCCGGGTCGAAGGGATCGGTGAGGGCGCGACCCGAAGCGGCGCCGACGATCGGCTTGCCGGGCTTGGGCGCCCGGCCGCGACCGCACTGGACCGAGAAGTCCCGCATGCCGTCGCGGGCGTCGATCACATCGTCGCCGCCGCCGCCGTAGAAGCGGTCGGCGCCCGGCTGTCCGAGCATCGCGTTGGGGCGGCCGTTGCCGATCAGGACGTCCCAGTCGAAGGAACCCTCCATGTCCTCGTTGGTCGCCGCGAGATGCACGGTGTCACAGCCCCGGACCGCGTCGATCCATGCCCTGTGCAGGGGGAAGGAGATGTAGAGGAGGCCCGGATGGGCCTGGGTCTCGGCGAAGGAGGCGTCGTCCTTGCCCGGGCCGCCGACGAGCGCGCCGCCGGCGCAGCCGCCGCCCGCCGCCAGCAGGTCGCCGCCCCCTTCCCCGTACAGCCAGGTGGGACCGGGGGTGCTTCCGATCAGGCCATCGGCGCCATCGCCGCCGTAGAGCCGGTCGCTGCCGAAGCCACCCTCGAGCAGATCGTCCTCGGGCCCGCCCTTGATCTTGTCGTCGCCGAGGCCGCCCGCGATGCGGACGTTCTGGGCGCCGGTGAGAGAGCCTTCGACGAGGAGGCTGTCGTCACCGGGGCCGAGGTCGGCCATGACCCAGCGGGCCAGCCCCTCAGTGCGACAGCTGACCTGCCATTTACTCGCCCGTTCGCAGCCGGCGCCGATCGCAAGTCCTTTCTTCGCGGTGACGCCGAAGGTGGACGTCGCTTCGTCGTAGGCCAAGACGAAATGGTCGGCCCCGCCGCCGCCGACGATCTGCAAACCGCCACCGCCCCCCGGCGCCGGATCGAGTTCCACGTACGCCGAGGCCTTCGGCTTCCGTTCCCGCCGACAGGAGATCGTGCGACCCTTGGCGCCGTTGCATTTGTCCCCGCCGTGGCCGCCGAGCAGCTCGTCGCGACCGCCGCCACCGCGCAGGACGTCGTTGCCCGGGCCGCCGTCGATCACATTCGCCTGTTTGTCGCCGACGAGGACGTCGTCGAAGGCGGAGCCCTCGATACCCTCGAAGCGAAAGAGCCGATCGTGGCCGTCGCCGCGGGCCCTATGCCTGGCCAGCGAGACCTTCACTCCTCCGCCACGGCCCGCTCCGACATCGGTGGCGAAGGAGGCGACGTCGCCCTTGCCCGGGCCGCCGTCCATGCGGTCGTAGCCGTAGTCGCCGTGGACCACGTCGAGGTCGCCGCGGCCGCCGCTGATCGTGTCGATGCCGAGGCTGCCGGCCACTTCGTCGCCGTCGCCGGTGCCGCCGAGCAGCTTGTCGTCACCGAGATCGCCGACCACCCGGTCGTTTTCGCCGGCGCCGCCGTCGGCGATGTCGTTGCCGCGGCCGCCGTGGAGAAGGTCGGCGCCCGTGCCGCCGCAGATCAGGTCGTTGCCGAGGCTTCCGTAGATCGCGTCGTCGCCGCCGCCGCCCCAGATCACGTCACGCCCGGGCGTGCCCTGCAACTGGTCGACCTCGTCGGTCCCGATCAGCGTCGCCCGCCGCCCGTGGCAGCGCGGTTCTTCCAGCGTGTCGTTGTTGGCCGGCGCCGCACCCAAGAACACGAGGACGGCCAGCGCCGCTCCGATAATCGCCTTCACCGAGCGCGGATCCTAGTCGCGGCGACGGAGCGTCATTCGAGGCTGATCATAACGTGCTTGATGTTCGTGTAGTCCTCGAGCGCGTAGACCGAGAGGTCCTTGCCGTAGCCCGACTGCTTGTAGCCGCCGTGGGGCATCTCGGAGACGAGCGGGATGTGGTCGTTGATCCAGACGCAGCCGAAGCGCAGGGCGCGGGCGACGCGCATCGCGCGGGCGACGTCGCGCGTCCAGACCGAGGCCGCGAGGCCGTACTTGGTGCCGTTCGCCCACTCGACCGCCTTTGCCTCGTCGCTGAAGGGCTGCACGGTGATCACCGGTCCGAAGATCTCCTTCTGGACCATCTCGTCCTCCTGCTCGAGCCCGGCGACGACGGTCGGCTCGAGGAAGTAGCCGGGAAGGTCGGGCTCGGCGCCGCCGGTGACGACCTCGGCGTTCCCCGGCTTGCGCTCGAGGAAGCCCTCGACCCGCTCCCGCTGGCGCTGCGAGTTGAGCGGCCCCAGCGTCGTCTCGGCCGACATCGTGTCGCCGAGGACGAGGCCCTTGGCTTCGCCGGCGAGCCCGTTGACGAGGTCGTCGTAGACGGCCTTGGAGGCGAGCACGCGCGTCGCCGCGGTGCAGTCCTGGCCGGCGTTGTAGTAGCCGGTGCCGGCGATCGTCTCCAGCGCCGTCTCCATCTCGACGTCGTCGAAGACGATCACCGGGGCCTTGCCGCCGAGCTCCAGGTGGACGCGCTTGAGCGAGTCGGCGGCGGCCTTGGCGATCCACCTGCCGGTCTCGGGCGAGCCGGTCAGCGAGACCATCTCCACGTCGGGATGTGTGACCAGCTCCGACCCGGCCGGCTCCCCGTGACCGCCGATCACGTTGAGCACGCCCGGAGGCAGCAGGTCGGCGCACCACTCGGCGAAGAGCAGCGTCGTCAGCGGCGTCGTCTCGGCCGGCTTGAGGACGACCGTGTTGCCGGCGGCGAGCGCCGGGCCGATCTTCCAGACGGCCATCATCAGCGGGTAGTTCCAGGGCGTGATCTGGCCAACCACCCCGACCGGCTCGCGCCGGATGAAGGAGGTGCGCGCCTCCATGTACTCGCCGGCGGCGCGTCCCTCCATGCAGCGGGCGGCCCCGGCGAAGAAGCGAAGGTTGTCGGCCATCACCGGCACCTCGTCCTCGAGCACGGCGCCGCGCGGCTTGCCCGCGTCGGCGGCCTCGAGGTCGGCGATCTCCCCTCCGCGCTCCTCGATGAGGTCGGCCATGCGCAGGAGCGCCCTGGCGCGTTCGCCGGGGGGCGTCGCCGCCCAGCCGTCGAAGGCCCCGACCGCCGCCGCCACGGCGCGGTCGACGTCGGCCTTGGTCGAGAGCGGCGCCTCGGCGATCACCTCGCCGCTGGCGGGATTGACCACGTCCTCGGTCCGGCCCTCGACCGGCTCGACCGCTTCGCCGCCGATGAAGTTCCGCAGCTTGGTCTTCTCAGCGGTTGCCATGAGTGCCAACCTCCGCATGCTGTGGTTGCCGATGGGCCGAAAAGTCATCCATAGGATGACTTTTCGGCCCATCGGCGGGGGTTTGCAGTTCGAGTGCCTCCTCGACGTTGACCCAGGTCGCGCCCACGCCCTCCGCCACCGCCGGGTGCGTGACCTCGCCCCCGGCGACGTTGACGCCGAGCCGCAGGCCCGGGTCACGACGGATCGCCCCGGCTAGGCCGTTATCGGCGAGGGCGACCACGTAAGGCAGCGTCGCGTTGGTGAGGGCGTGGGTCGAGGTGATTGGGACCGCGCCGGGCATGTTGGCGACGCAGTAATGAATGATCCCATCGACCTCGAAGGTCGGGTCGCGGTGCGTCGTCGGCCGCGAGGTCTCGAAGCAGCCGCCCTGGTCGATCGCCACGTCGACGAGGACGGCGCCGGGCTTCATCAACGCCAGCTGCTCGCGGCGGACGACGAACGGGGCACGGGCGCCGTGGACGAGGACGGCGCCGATCACCAGGTCGGCCCGGGGCAGCATCTCCTCGATCGCCAGGGTCGTCGAGTAGACCGTCGAGCAGCGTCCGCCGAAGTCGACGTCGAGCTCGCGAAGGCGGTCAATCGACTTGTCGTAGACGAAGACGTCGGCCTCCATCCCGATCGCGATGAAGGCGGCGTTCATGCCGACGACGCCGCCTCCGATCACCATCACGTTGGCCGCGGCCACGCCGGGGACCCCGCCGAGCAGGATGCCGCGCCCACCCAGCGGCCGCTCCAACATGAAGGCCCCCGCCTGGGTGGCGATCTTGCCGGCGATCTCGCTCATCGGCGCCAGCAGCGGCAGCCGTCCGCGGGCGTCCTCGACCGTCTCGTAGGCGATGCAGACGGCGCCGGAGCCGCGGAGGCCCCGGGTCAGCTCAGGGGCCGGCGCCAGGTGCAGATAGGTGAAGAGAAGCTGGCCTTGGCGCAGCATCTCGATCTCGCTCGGCTGAGGCTCCTTTACCTTGAGCACCATCTCGGCCTCGGCGAAGACGACGGCGGCGTCCGGGACGATGCACGCGCCCTGCGCCTGAAAGTCGGTGTCGGAGATCGCGCTGCCCTCGCCCGCCCCGGTCTCGACCAGGACCTCGTGGCCGTGTTCGGCCATTTCGCGCACGCCCGCCGGCGTCGCCGCGACTCGGTACTCGTCCAGCTTGATCTCTTTCGGGATGCCGATCTTCATGTGACCAACTCGCGTGCGCGCAAGGCCAGCCAGAACTCGATCCTGTCGTGGGCGCGAGAGAGGTCGCGCCCGGTCAGCTCTTCGACCCGCCGCATGCGGTAGCGCAGTGTGTGACGGTGGCAGTAGACCTCGCGCGCGGCCTTCTCCCACTGCCCGTTTTGCTCGATGAAGGCCTCCAGCGAGCGCAGGAGCTCCCCGCCGTAGCCCTCGTCTCCCTCCTCGATCGGCCCGAGCACGCTGTCGCAGTAGAGCTTCAACGCCTCGTCGTCCTGGATCGAGAGCAGCAGGGTGAAGGCGCCGAGGTCCCGCCACGAGGCGACCTCTGGGGCGCTGCCGTTCTCGATCGTGGTTGCCTCCAGCGCGCAGCGCGCCTCGTGGAAGGAGTGGCGCAGCTCCTCCGGTGGAGCCGGGCGGCTGGCGGCCGCGCGGACGGCGCCGCGCTCCTTGATCAGCGCTTTGCGAGCGTCGGCGGCGAGATCGACCGGATCGCGGTCGGCGGCGTCGACGACCGCGCAGAGCAGCTCGCGGCGACCGCTGGCGTGGGGGGCGACGACGGCGGGGCAGGCGTCGGCGGCGAGCGCCCGCTCCAGCACCGGCTCGGCGGAGGCGGGATCGTCGAGGTCGAAGACGAGCACGGCCGCCTCGTCGCCGATGCCGAAGGGCTCGAGCCGGCGTCGCAGCTCGCTCGAGTCGAGCCGCCCGCCGAGGGCGCCGGCGAGGACGTCGCCCGCCAGTCGGCGCTCGGTCTCGCGGGCCACCCGCCGCCGCATCAGCTCCAGGGCGACGACAGCGACCGCCTGCTGCAGGATCAGCCGCTCGAAATCACCGAGCCCGCCCGAGTCGCGGACGATCACGACCCAGGCCTGCGGCGGCCCGCCGCCGGGGGAGATCACCGGGTGGGCGAGGGCGCGGCCGGCAACGGCGGGGTGGGTGGGCACGAAGGCGTGGCCGTCGGCGGTGTGGGCGAGCGCTTCCTCGCGAATCGCGTGCACCGCCTCGGCGGAGAGCTGGCGGCGAAAGCCGCGCCCGGCGAGGCGCTCGCCGCGACCGCCGAGGATCGCGACGGTGCCGCCGACCGCGGAGGCGATCGTCGCCACGATCTCCTCCAGCCCGCGCTCTTCCAGCACCAGCCGCTCGAGCCGCCGCTGCACCGCGATGCCGCGCTGCAGCACCTCGTACTGCTCGTTGACGAGGCGGGCAAAGGCCTTCTCGGTGATCGCGATGAAGGGCATCGAGTAGGGAACCTCGAAGAGGGGAAAGTCGCGCTTCGTCGCCTCGTCGACCAGCGCCTTCGGCAGGTCCTTGTGGCTGAACCCGGTGCCGAAGCCGAGCCCGGCGAGGTTGTAGTCGGCAAGGAGGCGGATGAAGGAGCGCTGCTTGGCGGCGGTGTCGAGCGGGATGCCGGTGGTCAGCATCAGCTCACCGCCGGAGAGCCACGGCGTCGGGTCCTCCAGCTCGGAGATGTGCACCCATCTCACCGGTGCTTCCGCCGCCTCGGCCCCGGCCACGAGGTCGAGGTCGAGCTCGTCGAGCAGGCTTTGAACGGTGAGCATCGGGGCGCCTATCTCGCGGCCCGCTCCCAGGCCTCGTTCAGCACGGTGTGCAGGACGTCGTGGATCTCCTCGAACTGCTCGCTGTCGGCGATCAGCGGCGGAGCGAGCTGGACCACCGGGTCACCGCGGTCGTCGGCGCGGCAGATCAGCCCGCGTCTGTAGAGCTCGCCGGAGAGGAAGCCGCGCAGCAGGTCCTCGGACTCCCCGTCGCTGAAGCTTTCTTTTGTCTCCTTGTCCTTGACCAGCTCGATCGCCTGGAAGTAGCCGGCGCCGCGCACGTCGCCGACGATCGGCAGCTCGTGCAGCGTCTCCAGCATCTGGCGGAACTCGGCCTCCTTTTCGAGCACGCGAGCGCAGAGGTCCTCGCGCTCGAAGATGTCGAGGTTGGCCAGCGCCACGGCGGAGGCCATCGGATGGCCGGCGAAGGTGAAGCCGTGGGCGAAGGAGGCATCGCCCTCCATGAAAGGCGCCGCCACCTCGTCGGAGGCGATCACCGCGCCCATCGGGGCATAGGCCGAGGTCAGCGCCTTGGCGACGGTGATGATGTCCGGCACGTAGCCGAAGCGTTCGCAGCCGAAGTAGTGGCCGAGGCGTCCCCAGGCGCAGATCACCTCGTCGGAGATCATCAGGACGTCGTAGCGGTCGCAGATCTCGCGCACGCGCTCGAAGTAGCCCTCCGGTGGGACGAAGCAGCCGCCCGCGTTCTGCACGGGCTCGAGGATCACCGCGGCCACCGTCTCCGGGCCCTCGAACTGGATCCGCTCCTCGATCGCCGTCGCCGCCCAGAGCGGGTGGCGGTCCTCCGGCCAGCGGTACAGGTTGGTGTTGGGAACGTGGCAGCCCCCGGGTGTGAGCGGCTCGAACGGCGTGCGCAGGTCGGTGATCCCGGTGGCTGAGAGCGCCCCCAGCGAGGTGCCGTGGTAGGCGATCTCGCGCGCGATCACCTTGTGCTTCTGGCCTTTTCCGCAGATCCGGTGGTAGTTGCGGGCAAGCTTCAGCGCCGACTCCACCGACTCCGAGCCGCCCGAGGTGAAGAAGACGCGGTTGAGGACCCCCGGAGCCAGCGAGGCCAGGCGTGCGGCGAGCTCGATCGCGCGCGGGTGCGCGTAGCTCCAGAGCGTGTAGAAGTCGAGCTCTTCGCCCTGGCGCGCCGCCGCCTCGCCGAGCTCGGTGCGGCCGTGGCCGGCATTGACGCAGAAGAGGCCAGAGAGCCCGTCGAGATAGCGGTTGCCGTGCTCGTCGTAGACGTAGCACCCGTCGCCACGCACGATGATCGGGATCTCGTGGTCGGGCCCGTAGGCGCCCATGCGTGAGAAGTGCATCCAGAGGTGGCGCTGGGCCAGCTGCTGCAGACCGGTGGCGACGCCCTCGCCCTGCGACGCTATGGCCATCTGGATCCTCCTCTCGCTTCTACGACGATATGGATAACGCTAGACCCGGGTAAGTCCTTCCGCAATGTGCAATGGGTCAAGTCCAGCTAGATCTCTTGTACCAGATGGACAAGGTCGAGCCTGATGTTTGGGACATTCGCCACTTGTGCGCAACGGACTGCAGGCCCACCTTCAGACAGTCACTCTGGACAGTCGGTAGTAGCCGTGCGGCGGGTGCTTCATCGGTCCAAGCGTAGACTCGGGTCGATGGCTCGTAGCGGCCAGGAGTCGACTCCGTACGTCGACGCCCTGCTCGATTACGCGGCCGGCGATCCCGGCCGCTTCGGCGTGCCGGGCCACAAGGGGGGCCCCGGCGCCGACCCCGCCCTGCGCGCGCTCGTCGGCAAGGCGGGCCTGCGCCACGACGTCCCCTCCCTGATCGAGGGCGTCGATGTCGGGCCCGAGCCGATCCCGTTCCAGCAAGCGCAGCGTCTGGCCGCCGAGGCGTGGGGAGCGAAGCGCACCTGGTTCCTCGTCAACGGGGCCTCGCAGGGAAACCATGCTGCCTGCCTCGCCCTTGCCCACGCCGGCAGCGACGTCGTCGTCCAGCGCAACGTCCACTCCTCCGTCATCGACGGGCTGGTGATGAGCGGGATGGGGCCCCGCTTCGTCGCCCCCGAGCTCGATCCCGAGCTCGGCATCGCCCACTGTCTCAACCCGGAGACGCTCGCGATCGCCCTCGATGCCACCCCGGGCGCGGTTGGGGCGGTGGTCGTCTCGCCGACCTACTTCGGTGCCTGCGCCGACGTTGCCGGCCTGGCCCGGGTCGCCCACGAGCGCGGCCTGCCGCTGGTCGTCGACGAGGCCTGGGGCGCCCACCTCCACTTCCATCCCGGACTTCCGGCAGACGCCCTCTCGGCGGGCGCCGACCTCGTCATCTCCTCGACCCACAAGATCGTCGGCAGCCTCACCCAGGCAGCGATGCTGCACCTCGGCGGCGAGCTGATCGACGAGGCGGTGGTCGATCGCTGCATCACGATGATCGAATCGACCAGCCCCAGCGCCCTGCTCTCGGGATCGCTCGACGCGGCGCGGCACCGGGCCGCGACGCAGGGCACCGCCTTGCTCGAGGACACGCTGGCCGGCATCGGCGCCGCAAGGGCCGAGATCGACTCGATCCCCGACCTCTCGGTCCTCGACGAGTCGATGGTGGGACGCCCGGGCATCGCCGCCTGGGACCCGATGCGACTCTCGGTCGACGTTCGGCGCACGGGGGCGACCGGCTACGAGCTGGCGGCGGCGGTGCGCGAGGAAGGCGGCATCCAGCTCGAGCTCGCCTCCGCCAACGTCGTCGTCGCCGTCTTCGGCATGGGAGAGGACGCGACGCGGAGCGGCGCGCGGCTGGCCGCCGCCCTGAGCGACGCGGTCGCCGCCCTGGAGGGCAGTGGGCGGAGGCCCCAGCCCCACCTGGCGCCGCCCCCGCCATGGGGGGAGCTGGCAATGACCCCGCGCGAGGCCTTCCTCGGACCGCAGGAGGCGGTGCCGCTGGACGAGGCGACGGGCAGGATCGCGGCGGAGTCGCTCGCCGCCTACCCGCCGGGGATCCCCAACGTCCTCCCCGGTGAGCGACTCAACGCAGAGACCCTCGCCTACATCGTGCAGAGCGTCGCCCACGGCGGCTTCGTCCGCGGCAGCAGCGACCGCGCCCTGAAGACCGTGCGCGTCGCTCGCTAGGTGACCCGCCCACACACGTTGTGAACGCCTGAGAGGCATCCGGGCCCTCCAAGAGGCTTGTGGTTCTGACGCCCAAGCCAAGGAGGACCCGGATGAAGGTTCACGCTAACGCTGCTCTCGGACCAGCGGGCAGGCTCGCGCTGGTGCAAGCGATCGAGTCGGGGATGACGCAAAAGGCGGCAGCTGCCGCCTTTTGCGTAGCGCCCGCGACTGCACATCGCTGGTGGCATCGCTGGCGCTTGGCCGACGAGGAGCAGCGGAGCTCTGGGAAGTGGTTGCTCGACCGCTCCTCGCGGCCTCATCGCCAGCCGCGCCGACTTTCGGTTGCCGAAGAGGCTCCGATCCTGCGGGCACGCCGGCAGACCAACCTCGGCCCCGGTCGCCTGGCGGGAATCTGTCGCCGAGCCCGCTCGACGATCTGGAAGGTGCTTCACCGCCACGGGCTCTCGCGGCAACGCAAGGGCGCCAGGGAGACCTACCGCCGCTATGAGTGGTCAGAGCCCGGAGCCCTGCTTCACGTCGACGTCGCCCGCTTGGCGCGCTTCAATCGTCCCGGGCATGCGGTCACCGGCGTCCGCGACCTGACCGCAGCCGAGAAGCGGGCCGGAGTCGGCTACGTCTACCTGCACTGCGTGATCGACGACCACAGCCGCTACGCCTACGTCGAGCAGCATCGTGACCAGGGCGGGGACACCGCGGCGGCCGTGCTGGACCGGGCGATCGAGCACTTCGCAGCGCTCGGCCTGAAGGCGCCCGAGGCGGTGATGAGCGATAACGCCTTTGCCTACCGCAGATCCAATGCCTTCAAGGCGGCCTTGGCGACCCACGGTGCCCGCCACATCTTCACTCCGCCCTATACACCGCGCTGGAACGGCAAGGTGGAGAGATTTATCCAGACCCTGAAGCGGGAGTGGGCCTACGCCCACTCCTGGCCCAACTCCGCCGAGCGCACTCGGGCCCTGCCATCCTTCCTTCGCTACTACAACCGGCGTCGCCCGCACAGCTCACTCGGAGACCGGCCGCCGATCAGCCGTGTTCACAACGTCTGTGGGTAGGACAACTAGTTCCCAAAACGGCGCCGATGGGCGGGGATGAGCGCCGATTGCGGGTCGATTCCACCTTGCATTGGCCCCGCAGACTAGGTAGCGGACGGGCGGCGACGTACCCTGGACCTATGGCCCAGGAGCGATCACCGTCGATCCAAACCGGATGCGCGGCCTGCCCAGCATCCGCGACACCCGCGTGACCGTCAGCGCGGTGCTCGGTCAGCTTGCCGCTGGCGCCAGCATCGACGAGCTCCTGGCCGACTACCCCTACCTGGAACGCGAGGACGTCCTTGCCGCGCTCGAATACGCAGCAGCCGCTGCGCAGGAGCGCGAGCTGGCAGTTGTAGCGCCAGCAGCGTGAAGCTGCTCCTCGACGCGAACTTCTCGCCGGGACAGCACGGCTGTCGCGTTTCGCGCGAAGCGCTAGTGAACGGAGGCATCCGTTCGGTGCGCGCTTCGGTATGAGATAGCTTGGCTTCATGCCGGTGCCCGAAACGCACGAGGGCGACCATCCGGAGCCGTCGAAGCGCAACTATCTACTGAAGACAGACGGTTCCGGCACGGGGACCATCGACAATCCAGCTCAAGGTGCGATCGGAGTCGTGCTCAGGGACCCCGATGGTCAGCTAATTGAAGAGATCTCCAAACCGATCGGGCCCGCCATCAACACCGTTGCGGAGTATCGGGCTCTCATCGAAGGACTCAAGCTCGCCCGCAGTCGCGGAATCCAACGCATCCGGGTGTTCCTTGACTCGGAGCTCGTGGTCGACCAAGTAAACGGCTGCGCGAAGGTTGGCAAGGAGCACATCAGACCCTGGCACGCGGAAGCGTGCTCCCTGCTTCAGGAGTTTCCCAACATCAGGATTTCGTGGATTCCGCGGAAATGGAATGCCGAAGCGGACGCACTTGCAACCAAAGCGCTTCCTGGTCGCTGAGCGCAGCGGTGCACACAGGCCTGTCTTGACTTCCGCTTCCGCGTAAAAGCAGCGGCGCAGAGATTCTCGGCTGCGCACTGACCCGTAGGAGGGTTTCAGGGAGGTCGTTTCGGAAAAAATGGCTCTTTCCGAAACGACCTGGTGGCCTGCCTCCATGTCTTCCGGTGCCGCTCCGACGCAGTTGCGACGACGTGCCGCGCTTGCGCGGCTGGAGGCCGAAGAGCTTGCCGACGCGGTCTCCGAGTTGCGCACGGCCTCGCTCTCGAAGCCGGAGCTCGAGCGCGCGCTCGAGCGGGTGGAGGCGCTGAGCGCACGGGTCCAGAAGGCGCTCGACCTGCCGGGTGGCCTGTCCGTCGCCCAAGCGGCTGAGCGGCTGGAGGTGAGCGAGCCGACGATTCGCAAGTGGCTCGCCGAGGGCTTGCTGGAGCGGGTCGAGGGCCACAAGCCGGTGGAGATCGCCCAGCGCAGCGTGATCGAGGTCGAGCGGGTGCTGGGCAGGGTTCGCGAGAGCTACCCGGCGAGGCGCTGGAGCGAGGCGCTCGCCGCCTTCCTTCACGACCGTGATCTGCTTGGGCAGGAGTGGGCACGCGAGGGCGTGGAGCAGCTGCGGCACGGCGAGCTGATCGAGCGCTGAATATGGTCCGCCGCGAAGGGGGTAGGGATTTCGCGCAGCGCCCAGTGGGCGAGAGACATGGCGAGAGCGTCGAAGCACGTCGCTCTATTCATGGATTGAACCCTGGGGGTCTCTAGCGAAGTATTCACAGTTCTAGTGAAATCACTAGAAAGCATTAGACATCGCTAGACTCGCGCAGGATGGATCCGCTTGAGAACCCATACGCGCCGGGGGCCGGCACGTTGCCGCCTGCCCTGGTGGGGCGCGAGCGTGAGGTCGAGCGGTTTTCGTATCTGCTCGGCCGTCTCTCGCGTGGCCGCAGCGAGAAGAGCCTGATCATCCACGGGCTGCGCGGCGTGGGCAAGACCGTGCTCCTCACCGAGTTCGCATCGCGCGCCGAGTCCGCGGGGTGGAAGGCGCTTCGCCACGAGTGGCGTCGCGAGAGCGACTTCCGAGTCGTCATCGCTCGGCTCGTCGGCGCCACCCTTGCCGCCTACGAGCGGGGAGGTGCGGTCCGCCGGGCACTGCGCCGAGCGCGCGGGGCGCTGGGATCGTTCACGACCACGATCGGCTCCGAGGGCCAGGTGAGCTTGGGCTTTCAGTGGGAGCCAGAGCGAGGCCTCGCCGACAGCGGCGAGCTCGAGCAGGATCTCGGTGAGCTCCTTACCGAGGTTGGGGCGCTTGCCGCCGAGACCGACTCGGGGGTGCTCCTCCTGCTGGACGAGCTGCAGATCCTCGGAGGGGCGGAACTCGAGAGTCTGGTCGCGGCGATGCACCGGATGGCGCAGCAGCAGCTGCCGGTCGGCCTCGTCGGTGCCGGCCTGCCGACCCTCCCCGGGTTGATCCTCGAGGCAAAGACCTACGCCGAGCGACTATTCGGGTTCCCGGGCCTCGGGCCGCTCGAGTCCGAGGCCGCCGAGCGTGCTCTGCGGCTACCGGCTGCCGAGCTCGGCATCGATTACACCGCCAAGGCGATCGAGGAGATCCTCGCCGAGAGCGGCGGCTACCCCTACTTTTTGCAGGAGTGGGGGAAGGCGGCCTGGAACGCGGCTGCCGACAAGCAGATCGACGAGGCGGCGATCGCCGTGGCGGCCGCCGAGGTCGCCGAGGAGCTCGACGAGGAGTTCTTCGGGCTAAGGGTGGGGCGGACGACGGCCGCGGAGCTTGAGCTCTGCCGCGCGCTGGCGAGCCTGGGGGAGGGACCGCAGCCAATCCGCGAGGTGGCGCGGAGAATGGGGAGAGAGCCGAGAAGCCTCTCGCCGACCCGCGCGACGTTGATTCGAAAGGGCTTGGTCTACCCCGCCGAGCGCGGGCAGATCGCGTTCACCGTCCCACACTTCGGGCGCTACTTGGAGCGCGCGCGAGCGAGCTGAAAACGGGGCCGATCTCGCGAGTTTCAGCACCGTCGACAGGCTTGCTGAGTCGATTGGAACCGCCCTCGTCGATTTCGGGAACTTCCGACCAGAAGTTCCCGAAACGCCGCATATCGGCGCACATCTGTGCGTATCGCCAGCGGCAAGCGCCGATTGCGTGGTCTGGAGATCCCCTGCAAATCGCCTGGTTCCTGTTCGGAATACGCCAGAAGGCCGGCGTAGTTGCCATGCAGAAGGTCGTGGGTTCGAATCCCATCAGCCGCTTTCAGGAAAGCCCCGCTCAGGCGGGGCTTTTTCTGCCCAGGCCGGCGATGCGTCGCCGCTATGACCTTCTGACTCCCGGTTTCGCTGCCCATTCGTTGCCGAGTCTTGCTTCGGGCGGTCCGTTCCTGACGACGTGTCAGAATTGAGCCCATGACCAAGGCCGATCTTCATCAACTCGTCGACCGCCTGCCAGATCAGGCGGTCGACGGTGCGGCGATCCTGCTCCGCGAGGTAACGGACGGTCGGATCGACCCCGAGCAGGCTTGGTTCTGGACTCAGGAGTGGCAGGAGCGGGAGCGCGAGGCCGACGCAGACCTCGCTGCTGGCCGCGTCACTCGCTTCGAGGGCGACGAGGATTTCCTAGCGGAGCTGGACGAGCGCACGAAGCCGCTCGATGCCGACGCGTGATGTTCTCGCGTCGTTCTGGCGCGATTGGGGCAAGCTGACTCCTCAGCAGCAGCGAGCATTCCGCGAGGCCGTGGCGCAGTTCATCGCCGACCTCGCCAACGGCGGCCAAGGCTTCCATCCCACGCTCCGCGTCAAGCGCGTCCAAGGGCACCCCGGCGTTTGGGAGATGACCTGGGCCTATGACGGCCGCGCGACCTTCCAGTACGGCGAGGAAGTCCACTCCGGCCAGCCGCACATCATCTGGCGACGAATCGGCACCCACGCGATCTTCCGTCGCCCGTGATCGTCTTGGCACGGGACGCTCTCGCCATCCAAACCCGACGCGACGTAGATCATCCTGGGGCCCAGGGGGTAAGCAGCTCTCCCACCTCTTTCATGCCCTCTACCTCGACAACTCGGGTGCCCGTGGTAATTGCGGATCGCAACACCCGTCGAATGCGCTCTCGCGCTTCGGCATCTGGATTCGCAATAAGCAAGAAGTCCAGCGGTTGAACATCGATCCGAAGCATTGCCTGCGTATACACGTCAGTGAGCGGTAGTGAGTAGCCAATCATCATCAGCGCCTTGGTGCTCGTTAGCTGCTCTCGCGCCGCCATCCAGACATCGTGAAATGGCGGCTCGTCAAAGCTCTTTTGCCACAGCGGCGGGACGATGCACAAATCGTCCTCGGATCGTGAATCGTATGGCGTCGCAAGTAGCTGGAGTCGGCCCTGCGCGTCGGTGCCCCAGTTCATGGAGCCATGCAGCTTCAACAGCTTGATCTGCTTGACCGGAAAGCGGCCGATGCCGGAGTGGTCGCGCCACGCGTCTAGATAGCCCCGTGCATCGAGCCCGTAGCCCGTTTCTGAATCCCAGTTCCGCTTCGCAATGTCTCGCAGCGAATAGTCGATCAGGCAGTCGTAGTTGAAAGTCACGACGGTATCTCCCGGTCTGAGCGCGGAGACCAAGTGATCGTGCCAGTCGCATCTCTCAGCCCCGAGCGTCAGCTTGAAGAGTGGTGGAATTACACGCAGGAAATATCGACGTGCCCACTCGTAGCGACGGCGACGACCCTTGCCCCTAGGGAAGTCGCCCACGAACTGGTCGTGGAGATAGACCTGGGAATAGAACGCCTCCATCGATAGCTCAATGTCGCCAAACTCTTCGTCAAGAAACTTCAGAAGCCGCTGTGCATCGTCGTCATGCCCAAGGTCGCTGGCCCGTAGTTGGAGGAAAAAATCTGCATCCAGGGGCGGCTTCAGGACGGGAGCGGCAGATTCGAATGAGGCCCCCCGAGTTGCCCCGGCTCCCAAGATCACAACGGCCTCGCGGCGCTTCGCGTAACCGAAGGGGCTCAGGTCCATGTGGCAGATGCTCAACGATTAGGAGGACGGATTAGAGCCGTTATCTCCTAGCGGGAGGTTTGGGCAGCGGACGCTCTCGCTGCCCGAACCGAGTCGAACTGTGCCTGACGCAACCGAATCGCTCGGCGGCGCAGAACTGATTTTGGCTCTAGATTGCGAGGACGGCTGCGCGGTGGATCGGTGCCATGCAGAAGGTCGTGGGTTCGAATCCCATCAGCCGCTTTTTCGCGAATCCCTGCACGAGGGCAGGTTGGCCCTCCCGGGGGAAAACAAACCACCCGCGCGGCGATTAGCGACGATTCCGCCCGATTCCGTCTCGCTTTCGCCTGACGCCGGAGCTACGGTCGGCCAGCCGACATAAGCAAGTGCCCCGGCGGCCCTGAACGCCTCGGGGCCGGGACCGAAGCCGAGACTTCGATGCAACGGAAACGGTTGGTTGATCGACAATACTCCGGGGATATGACGATTCAGCGGATGGACAACGTTCTCATCGTTGTCGACGACCTCGAGGCTGCCAAAGCGTTCTTCGCCGAGCTCGGTATGGAGCTGGAGGGCGAGGGGCCGGTGGAGGGGCGTTGGGTGGACCGGGTCGTCGGGCTCAACGACGTCCGTGCCGATATCGCCATGATGCGGACCCCGGACGGCCACGGCCGGGTTGAGCTGACGAAGTTCCACAGGCCGCCGGCGGCCAGAGCCGAGCCGGAAAGTGCCCCGGCGAACACACTGGGCATACGCCGCATCATGTTCGCCGTCGACGACATCGACGACGTCGTTGGCCGCCTGCGCAAAAACCACGGTGCCGAACTCGTCGGCGAGATCGCGCAGTACGAGGACATCTACCGGCTCTGCTTCCTGCGTGGCCCTGAGGGCATCATCATCGGACTGGCCGAGCAGCTCAGCTGAAACCTCCATGGATG
>Ga0247789_1000040_pt1 | contig 18793 bp, 22 predicted proteins | sample UWRJS220509R4_FD_179919 | JGI IMG/M metagenome (GOLD analysis project Ga0247789, IMG submission 179919) | Soil microbial communities from Arlington Agricultural Research Station in Wisconsin, United States - UWRJ-S220-509R-4 | ecosystem: Environmental > Terrestrial > Soil > Agricultural land...
CCTGTACGAAGACGGCAAATTCTACTTCATCGAGATGAACACACGCATTCAGGTCGAGCATCCGGTCACCGAGATGATCACCGACATTGACCTGATTTTCGAGCAGATCCGCGTTGCCGCCGGAACCAACCTCGCCATCAAGCAAAGCGACGTGAAGTTTCACGGCCACGCCATCGAATGCCGCATCAATGCCGAGAACCCGATCACTTTCCGTCCGTCACCCGGGAAAATCCTGCACTACCATCCGCCGGGAGGCCTCGGTGTTCGCATCGATTCCGCAGTCTACCAAGGCTACACTATTCCGCCCTATTACGACTCACTCGTCGGCAAGCTGATCGTGCATGGGAAGACCCGCACCGAGTGCCTGATGCGGCTCAAGCGCGCGCTAGACGAGGTCGTGGTCGATGGAATTGAAACGACGTTGCCGCTCTTCCGCGCGCTGGTGCGCGAAAAAGACGTCATCGACGGCAATTATCACATTCACTGGCTGGAGCAGTTCCTCGCGCGCGGCGGCATCGAGGACTAGGCCGGCGCGCCACGTCCACCTGTGAGACGCGTCAACAGCGCACAGATATCGTTGGGATCGTAGGGCTTGGCAACGAACAACGAGCGCGGCACCAGCGGCGAAATTTCGGAAATCTTGTAGCGTCCCGAAACGTAGACAATCGGCATCTCGGGTCGCAACTCGCGCACTCGCTCAGCAAGCTCGGCACCGTTCATGCCGCCGGGCAGATTGATATCGGCGAACAGCACGTCGACGTTCGCATCCGACTTGATAAATCGCAGCGCTTCGTCCGCCGTGGCGACTTCGTGCACGAGAAAGCCGGACTCGCTCAGACAGTCCGCGACAAGATTGCTGATCATCACTTCGTCTTCGACCAGCAAAACGGAAATAGCGGCCGCCGTCCGGCTCATCCCCTGCTCTCCCCGTCCGTTTGACCCCGCCTGCGTCCCCGACACAGGCCCCAGCATACGAAAATTTGCTGCATTTCTGGTGTGGAAAGCGTTAACAGAGCGGGTTCCGAGGCCGCTGTTTCCTCCCCGTGTATGCGTTACCGTAGGACAGGTTCGCGCCATGGCAAACCGCGAAAACACTTTCATCGAGATCACGCCGGACGTGTTGCTGAAGGCATACGCCTGCGGAATTTTTCCGATGGCGGAAAGTGCCGACGACCCCGCACTGTACTGGATCGAGCCGGACATGCGGGGGGTCATTCCGCTGCAGGGGTTTCGTCTTCCGGCCCGCCTCGCCCGTACCGTCCGCTCCACGCGCTATACGGTCCGTATCGACCGCGACTTCGACGCTATCGTCGAAGGCTGCGCCGAACCCAAGAAGGACCGCGCGCGCACCTGGATCAATATCCGTATCCGCCGCATCTACCGATCATTGTTCGATCGCGGTCACTGCCACACGGTGGAGGTCTATGACGGCGATCATCTTGTCGGCGGATTGTATGGCGTGTCACTCGGTCGCGCTTTCTTCGGCGAAAGCATGTTCCATCGCGCGCGCGACGCCTCGAAGATCGCGCTCGTGCACCTCGTCGCACGCCTCAAGGTGGGCGGCTACCGGTTACTCGACACTCAATATGTCACGGAGCATCTAAGAACGTTCGGTGCCGTCGAAATTCCGAAGCGCCGCTATCATCGGCTGCTCGAAGAGGCATTGCATGGCGATGCCGATTTTGCCGCCCTGCCTGTCACGCGGACAGTCAGCGGCGAAGAAGCGCTCTCGATTCTTCGCAAGAGTGAGTGATTAACGCGCCGGCGGCGGGAAGAAGCCGGGCGGCGGCGGCGCGCGCTGCGGCTGTGGCGGCGGCGACGTACGGCGCTGCTGTGGCTGCTGTTGCTGTTGCCGTGCCGGCGGCTTCTGGTCCGCCGGCACTTCGGCGACATTCGGATTCTGCCCGCCCTTACATTCGGTCAGCCACACATCGTAGATCGGGTGCTCCACCGCATGCAGGCCCGGACTGGCGGCAAACATCCAGCCGGTAAAGATCCGTTTGATTTCGCCCTGCAATGTGACTTCTTCGACTTCGACAAAGGCGTCGGTATTGGGCGTCTCGGTCGGCGGCCGCGAGTAGCATACCCGCGGCGTCACCTGCAGCGCGCCGAACTGTACGGTCTCATTGATCGCGACATCGAATGAAATGATCCGTCCGGTGATCTTGTCGAGACCGGAGAACACCGAAGTCGGATTGGTGATGCGCTGCGGTGGCGGCTCGACCACAACTTCGTCACTGGGCTGCGGCGCTGTATTGGCCTGCTGCGGAGCATTGCGTGGCGAACCTGGACCGGGCGGCAGCGCCGCGGGCGGCTGGGACGGCGTCGAGACATCCTGTTGCGGACGCTGACCCGGCGGCGGCGCTGGCGCCACAATCCCGCCTGGCGGTGGCGGAAGCGGCTGCGACTGGACCGCGCCGGCCCCTGGCCGGTTGGAAGGCGGCAAATTCATCGGGGCGGGCAGTGGCTGCGACGGCGGCGTGTCGCGATTGCTGGGATAATATGGTGGCGGCTGCTGCGAAGGCGGTGCGTTTGGAACATCCGCAGGCGGGCGCGGCGGAGGATTGCCGAAGATCGAGCCGAATTGCGCAAATGCCGGAGGCGCCGCAAGCAGTGCGGCGAACGCAAACAACACGACTGGGCGGATGCGACGCGCCATCAAGATCAGTTTACGGCCTCGGCCGGCGTGAATTAGCAGCGCCCGGTTAACACGGGGAATACGGCGGCGGAAGGGCGCCGTCTTTGGCTACTGATTTCCCGGATTCCAAGCCTTGTAGTCCCCGGTCGCCTTCGGCCGCCGCCCGGCCGCGAGCGTCGATCCGGGTGGGCGGTATGCAGCCGGCGTTCCGGTCAAATTCGGCCGATGCGGCTTCTGCCACGGATGCGGTTTGTAGCTTTCCTGCGTCGGTGGCGTGTCGACGGTGTGATGGAGCCAGCCGTGCCAGGATGGTGGCACCGTGGAGGCTTCCGTGTAGCCGTTATAGATCACCCAGCGGCGCTCGAAGCCGAGCGCCTTGTCGATCTTGCCGCCGCGGGTCCGATAGTACCGGTTGCCGAACTCGTCCTCGCCGACGGTCTCGCCATACATCCAGGTCCAGAATTGCGTCCCGAAGGTCTGCGAATTCCACCAGGTGAACGTTCTGAGCAGGAAGCTTTTCATCGGCGGTGCGCATTAAATCCCGTTGCAACGCGGGCGTTTTGCCACCTGACCGCGGCCTTGTCCAGCGAGAGCATGTTGAAGCGCTTGGATTTTAGGCCATATTTGCCGCACAGACATGAATGATATGAAAGGCGCATGGATTCGCTCAAAGCCGCGCTGACCTCGGTCAAGGATCTGCTCGACTGGCTGCCCGATCTGGTGGTCGCACTGCTAATCCTCGCGATCGCGGTGCTTTTTGCGCTCGCGCTCCATCGCTGGGCGCGAAAGCTCGTCCGTCGGGCCATAGCCGGACGTTATCCTTTCGTCTTCTCCGTCTTCACCCAGACGCGTGGGCTCACAAAGGCGGCACTGCTGATTCTGGCAATGATGCTTGCCGTCCCGGTCGCCCCGCTGCCGCCGGAAACCGCGGCTCTGCTCGCCCGCATGATGGCAGTCGCCGTGATAGGCCTCATCGGCTGGGCGGCGATCGTAGCGCTACATATCGCCGCCGATCTCTACCTGCGCCGCTTCCGCCTCGACATCGACGACAATCTGCTCGCGCGCAAGCACAACACGCAGGTGCGCGTGCTTGCACGCACGGTCGACGTGCTGCTGATCATGCTCACGCTCAGTGCCGCCCTGATGACGTTCCCGGCCGTACGGCAATACGGCGTGAGCCTTTTTGCCTCTGCCGGTGTCGCGGGCATCGTCGCAGGTCTCGCCGCGCGGCCGGTGCTCAGCAACCTGATGGCGGGCGTACAGCTCGCGATGACGCAGCCGATCCGGCTCTATGACGCGGTCATTGTCGAAAACGAGTACGGCACCATCGAGGAGATCACGTCCACTTATGTCGTCGTGAAGCTGTGGGATCTGCGGCGAATGATCGTCCCGCTTACTTATTTCATCGAGAAGCCGTTCCAGAACTGGACACGCGAAAACTCTTCGCTCATCGGCAACGTGATGATGTATCTCGACTACCGGGCTCCGGTCGGCATCATCCGCCAGAAATTCAGGGATATTGTCAAGGAATCCAAACTGTGGGATGGCCAGACGGCCGCCCTGCAGATTACCGACTTCAAGGAAGGCACAATGGAGTTGCGTCTGCTGATGAGCGCCCGCTCATCGGGAGCGGCCTTCGACTTGCGCTGCGAGGTGCGCGAAAAGCTCATCGATTTTATCCAGCACGAGCATCCCGAGGCGCTGCCGCACTCCCGGCAGGTCGCCGCCAAGAGCGCGCCGGAAGCCGATGCCATGCCGAAAGACCTGAGCAGCAGAAAGACCGTCAGCGGACGGTAGCTTGCCGCCACGACGTTTCGATGATGGAGTGCGCCGCTTTCAAAAAGCGGAGAGCGCAATGCGTTACGCCCTGCTGATCGCTTCGGCCATCGCGCTGCTGTTGTCGAGCACACCTATCCTTCTAGCGGATGAGACCGTCAGCATCGGCGGTTCGAATGCGGTTCTGCTGCGCCCCACCGCGCCGCGAGCGAGCGTCATCCTGATGCCCGGAGGCGATGGGTACATCGCGGCCGGTCCTGGCGGCACCATTGGCAAGCTCAAGGGCAATCAGCTGGTGCGCACGCGCAACGCTTATCTCGCGCGCGGGCTTGCGGTTCTTGTTGTAGATGCCGACGTCAATCTTGCGCGCGCCGTGGACTACATGGCTGCCATCAAGCGGCCAGTTACGGTTGTTGCGACAAGCAAGGGCACGCTTCGCGCAGCGCATGGAATCGCAGGCGGAGCGAAACCGGACACGCTTGTCCTGACCTCCGGTTTTCTGACCGATGGCTCCGGCAGCCGCCAGAACGTCGCCAATATTCTTGGCTCGCCAAGGTTATTGCCGCGCACATTGGTAGTCGCGCACCGGTACGATTCATGCCGCTTCACCCTGCCCGCCGGCGTTGAACCGTTCATTCGCTGGGCCGGCGGGAAGGCCAGCGTCAAATGGCTCGACGGCGGGACAGACTCCGGCGACCCCTGCCAGGCGCGCGGCCATCACGGATTCAACGGTCTCGATAGTGAGGTCGTTTCGGCAGCGGCCGGATTTCACTAGCGATGCACGGCCGAGCGTCAATTCACAGCGTTGGGTAAGCCCGGTAGCGCATTTCTCACCGCCCGCGTGGGAGCTAACGCACTGACTCAATTCCGAGAATCAGCGACTCCAAGGTTGGATGAGAGCGGCTTTTCCCCTTCCTGTCCCCCGCCGCGCCGTCGACCGTTGTTCGCCGCCTCGTGCACGCAAGTCCCATTTTTCCGTCATTTTTCCGTCATGGCCGGAGGCATAAAAACCTAGGGTCACCCCCAGAGAAAAATGCTTTCCGGATGTCCAGGATCGCCCAATACTGGCTTCGTTCTCGCGGTCCGTTTGTCCCCGAAGTTCACTATCGGACACAAGATTTAGTGTTTGATTCAGATTTACCGACTATCTCTTGTTGACGCGTACGGCGAGTCCACTTAGCTTTTGATTTGTTCGGTGGCGTTGAGTTTCAGGTTCCCTCCGGACCCTCAGAACGGCTTTTCAGTCGATGAGCTCAACCCACGCCAGAACATGGCGTTTTGGGACAGGGATTTGTTGTGTGCCCGGGGCAAAAACCCCGGATTGAACCGGTGCCGCTTCGAAGCGCCGGGCCTAGATGAGTGGAATGGGTAGCGTTGGACGAGTTCGAGCAATGGCGGCGGATGAAGGACAAGTCCGTCGAAGACAAAAGGGCGGTGGCCAACCGTCCGGCAATTTGGGGCTAGAAACATATGCAAATTGAGCGGCGCTACACCAAGGATGGACAGTCGGCCTATGCGGACATCGCGTTTCGCCTCACCACCAGCGAGATCCGCAATCCGGATGGCTCGGTGGTGTTCAAGGCCGACAATGTCGAGGTGCCCGAATTCTGGTCGCAGGTTGCTTCGGACGTCCTTGCGCAGAAATATTTCCGCAAGGCTGGCGTCCCTGCCCGTCTGAAAAAAGTCGAGGAGAATTCGGTCCCCTCGTTCCTGTGGCGCTCGGTCGCCGACGAGGACGCGCTTGCCGCGCTGCCCGAGAAGGAACGCTATATCGGCGAGACCTCCTCCAAGCAGGTGTTCGATCGTCTCGCCGGCACCTGGACCTACTGGGGCTGGAAGGGCGGCTATTTCAATTCCGAAGGCGATGCGCAGGCGTTCTTCGACGAGTTGCGCTACATGCTGGCCGCGCAGATGTGCGCGCCGAATTCGCCGCAATGGTTCAACACCGGCTTGCACTGGGCCTACGGCATCGACGGTCCCAGCCAGGGCCACTATTACGTCGACCCGTTCACCGGCAAGCTGACCAAATCAAGATCGGCCTACGAGCACCCGCAGCCGCACGCCTGCTTCATCCAGTCGATTTCCGACGATCTCGTCAACGAGGGCGGGATCATGGACCTGTGGGTGCGCGAAGCACGATTGTTCAAATACGGCTCCGGCACCGGCTCGAACTTCTCCAAGCTGCGCGGCGAAGGCGAGAAGCTGTCCGGCGGCGGCAAGTCATCCGGCCTGATGTCGTTCCTGAAAATCGGCGATCGCGCCGCGGGCGCGATCAAGTCGGGCGGCACCACGCGCCGCGCGGCGAAGATGGTGATCGTCGATGTCGATCACCCGGATATCGAGACCTATATCAACTGGAAGGTGCTCGAAGAGCAGAAGGTGGCGGCGCTGGTCACCGGCTCCAAGATCAACCAGAAGCACCTGAAAGCCGTTCTCAAAGCCTGCGTGAATTGCGAGGGCTCGGGCGATGACTGCTTCTCGCCGGAGAAGAACCCCGCGCTCAAGCGCGAAATCAAGCTCGCGCGCCGCGCGATGGTGCCGGACAATTTCATCAAGCGCGTGATCCAGTTCGCCAAGCAGGGCTACAAGGACATCGACTTCCCAACCTACGACACCGACTGGGATTCCGACGCCTATCTCACCGTCTCGGGGCAGAACTCGAACAATTCGGTGCGCGTCACCGACCACTTCCTCAAGGCGGTCGAAGCCGACGGCAAGTGGGACCTCACCTTCCGCAAGAACGGCAAGGTCGCGCAGACCCTCGACGCGCGCACGCTGTGGGAGAAGATCGGCTACGCCGCCTGGGCCTCGGCCGATCCGGGCCTGCAGTATCACACCACGGTCAACGACTGGCACACTTGCCCGACGTCGGGCGAGATCCGCGCCAGCAATCCGTGCTCGGAATACATGTTCCTCGACGACACCGCCTGCAATCTGGCGTCGTTGAATCTGCTCACCTTCCGCGACGAGAAGACCGGCAAGTTCAATATCGAATCCTACGAGCACGGGGTTCGGCTGTGGACCGTTGTTCTCGAAGTCTCGGTGATGATGGCGCAGTTCCCGTCCAAGCAGATTGCCGAGCTGTCCTACGAATTCCGCACGCTCGGCCTCGGCTACGCCAATATCGGCGGCCTGCTGATGACCTCCGGCATCCCGTATGATTCCGATGCCGGCCGCGCCATCTGCGGCGCGCTGACCGCCATCATGACCGGCGTGTCCTACGCGACCTCAGCCGAGATGGCCGAGAAGCTCGGACCCTTCCCCGGCTACAAGAAGAACCGCGAGCACATGCTGCGTGTGATGCGCAACCATCGGCGCGCGGCCTACGGCGAGCGCAGCGGCTATGAGAAGGTTGCGACGCCGCCGGTGCCGCTCGACCACGCCGCCTGCCCCGATCAGAGGCTTTTCGCGCATGCCAAGGCGGCCTGGGACCGCGCGCTCACCCTCGGCGAGAAGCATGGCTACCGCAACGCGCAGGCCACCGTGATCGCGCCCACCGGCACCATCGGCCTGGTGATGGATTGCGACACCACCGGCATCGAGCCCGACTTCGCGCTGGTGAAGTTCAAGAAGCTCGCCGGCGGCGGCTACTTCAAGATCATCAACCGTGCGGTGCCGGAAGCGCTGCGCACGCTCGGCTATAGCGAAGCCGATATCGCCGAGATCGAGGCCTACGCGGTCGGTCACGGCACACTGTCGCAGGCGCCCGCGATCAACCACACCACGCTGAAGGCCAAGGGCTTCACCGATGAAGCCATTGCAAAAGTCGAGAAAGCGCTGCCGACGGCCTTTGACATCAAGTTCGCCTTCAACAAGTGGACGCTGGGCGAAGACTTCTGCCGCGACAAGCTCGGCATCCCCGCCGAGGACCTCGCCTCACCTGCTTTTGACCTGCTCAGCGCGCTCGGCTTTGGCAAGCGCGAGATCGAGGCCGCCAACATCCATGTCTGCGGCGCGATGACGGTCGAAGGCGCCCCGCACCTGAAAGCCGAGCACTACCCTGTGTTCGACTGCGCCAACCCGTGCGGCCGCACCGGTAAGCGCTATCTCTCGGTCGAGAGCCACATCCGCATGATGGCGGCGGCGCAACCCTTCATCTCGGGCGCCATCTCCAAGACCATCAACATGCCGAACGAGGCAACGGTCGAAGACTGCAAGGCCGCCTACCTGCTTTCATGGAAGCTGGCGCTGAAAGCCAACGCGCTCTATCGCGACGGTTCGAAGCTGTCCCAGCCGCTCAATGCGCAGCTCATCGCCGACGAGGACGATGAGGACGATGCGGTCGAGACCTTCCTCGAGCGTCCCGCCGCAGCGCGCGCCACCGCGCTCGCCGAGAAAATGGTTGAGAAGGTCGTCGAGCGTATCGTCGTGATGCGCGAACGCGAGCGCATGCCCGACCGCCGCAAGGGTTACACCCAAAAGGCGGTTGTTGGCGGCCACAAGGTCTATCTCCGCACCGGCGAATATGATGACGGCCGGCTCGGCGAGATCTTCATCGACATGCACAAAGAAGGCGCGGCGCTGCGCTCCATTATCAACAATTTCGCGATCGCGGTTTCGCTCGGCCTGCAATATGGCGTGCCGCTCGAGGAATATGTCGATGCCTTCACCTTCACCCGCTTCGAGCCGCAAGGCCCGGTGCAGGGCAACGATTCGATCAAATACGCGACCTCGATTCTCGACTACGTGTTCCGCGAGCTCGCCGTCTCCTATCTGGAGCGGTTCGATCTCGCGCATGTGGACCCGAGCGAGGCCGGCGGCTTCGACGCACTCGGCAAGGGCGTGGAAGAAGGCAAGCCGGCGCCCGCGACCAACTACGTGTCGAAGGGCCTCACTCGCTCGCGTACCGACCGCTTGTCGGTGGTGCGCGGCGTCGCTTCGCCTACGCCGACGGCCGGCGGCAACGTCACCGCGCTCGCCGCGGTCGGCGGTGCGCGCGCTGAAGTGGCCGGCACCACCGCACTCAAGGCCGAACCTGAGGCGAGGCTTTCGCCGGCCGAGCAGCTCGAACAGCGCATCGACCCGCACGACGCCCGCGCGCACGCCAAGGCCGCCGCCTCCGAGAAACGCGCCGAGGCCCGCGCCAAGGGCTACGAAGGCGAAGCCTGCGGCGAGTGCGGCAACTTCACGCTGGTGCGCAACGGCACCTGCATGAAGTGCGATACCTGCGGATCAACAACGGGGTGTTCGTGAGTAACAATCAGAAAAGCACAAAGGACATGGAACGCGCGCAGGCAGCGTTCCACAAGAAGGAAGTCCAGGCCCGCGAGGGCGCAAGCGCGATGGCCGAATACAAGGCGGCCGGGAACGCGGAGCGCGCCAAGACCGAGCGGCTGCGCGCCCTTCGTATCGCCAAGGAAGCAGCCGATCGCGAAGCCGCGGCAGCTGCGGCAGCTGCGCCGCCAAATCCGACGGCGAAGGGAAAGGCGAAGAAAAAGCCAAAGTAACCAGGCGGTGAACCGCGTTTAACGCTGTGGTGGATCCGATTGGTGAGGGTCGTTGGAGGACTACTGGATGCAGCTAGGGCTCAGCCGCAATGTGCTCTACATGCTCGTCGGTGCGCTTGTCGTGGTCGTTGCTGTGCTTGGTTATCAACTCTATCAGGACCGCAAGGAGCCGAAGGGAATGCAGATCAATGTCGGGCCTAGCGGGATTACGATCGAGAAAAAATAACATCACGACGGCTTGCGAATGCACCCGATCGCCCTGATGACGCTCGCAGCCCTGCTTCTTGCCGGATGCGCTGGGTATTCGCCCGAGTGCGTCACTGGCACCGGCACCAAGGACTGCGCGTCGGGGACGTTGGGCCATCAACAGATGACGCAGGAACGCGAGGGCGATGAAACAGTCGCCTCGATTGACGACGCGCGCTGCCGCGCCCACGCGGCACCCGGCTCAAGCGAATATCTTGCGTGCCGGCAACGGGCGGCGAAATCGCGAGGCGCAGGCCGATAACCGAGTCGCTATCGCCTACCAACATTGTCAAAAATGCCGTCTGGCCCGGAGGTCTCCCCTGCGGCACAACGCCGCTCGCCGAATTCGGCGCAAGGAGAAAACGATGGAAGCCTCGAAAATCCGGGCGGCGCAGGAGCCTCTCAAGGAACGCTACCGGAAGGATGCCAAAGCAGCGCTCCTGACTTTAAAAGCAAAAGGCAGGGCCGACGACTCGACCGTGACCTGCAAGGTCGAAACCGGGCGCGGCCTCGCCGTCGCAGGCATCCATCCGAAGTGCGGCGGATCGGGCCTCGAACTGTGTTCGGGCGACCTGCTGCTTGAAGCGCTCATCGCCTGTGCAGGGGTTTCGCTGAAAGCGGCCGCAAGCGTGCTCGACGTTCAGGTCAAGTCGGCGACCATTTCGGCCGAAGGCGATGTCGATCTTCGCGGCACCCTTGGCATAACGGACGGTGTGCCCGTCGGATTCAAGGAGATCCGCCTGCATTTCGATGTCGAGACGGATGCCGCGCAAAGCGACCTGGCTCAACTGCTAGAAATGACCGAGCGCTATTGTGTGGTCTTTCAGACGATCCAGAACAGCCCGAACACAAAGGCCCGGATGAGCGTGGTTCGCAACTGACCGGTGACAGCGCACACGCTCACGTCAGATCTTGTCTTCCTGCGCGCTTTTCTCGCTCTTCAGGCGAAACAGCACGTATCCATATCTGAAGCTCCGGCTGTCATCGCCGGTGGCCTCGATCCTGAATTCGCCGACGGTCTGAAAGGCCCGCAAGCCCTGCCCACGCATGATCGTCGTCTGGCTTCCGTCTTTCGACTTCCAGTAGATCTTCGCCTCGGTGTTCGACTCAAGGATCGTGAACAGCACCGTGTGCCGCGCGCCGTCATCGATGATTGTCTTCGGCGGAGAGCCGCCCTTTTGCGTGCCGGAGCCGAGCGATTCAAATTCTTCGATCTGGCCGAAATCGAAAACCTGCGCGCGTGCTCCGGACTGAAGGCCCGCATAAAGCAGCGCCAGCAGCGCTGCGACGTATATCGAAACCTGACGTTTCATGGACATCACCTCACTGCCTCAATGATCCGCCCGCTGCCGCGCCGCCATGACGGTGACCAGGAGCGCCTTCAATGAACGAGATGTCATCGGCACGCGCTGCATGTCCGAGAAGCCTAGGACCCAAACGGGACGCCTTTAAGGCCATATATGCAAAGCGTGGCCGGATAGAGCAACCGGCAAAGAAATAGGGCCGCCCCGATGGCGGCCCCATTTCCGTCTGTCGGGGACGAGCGACCCCGGTTCCCGGCACTTTTAGTTTACGCTTGAACTGCCGCCGGAGGGATTTTCGGCATAGGAGCCGCGCGGGTTGACGATCACGTAGCCGCTGATCGACCTGATGTGCTCGCGGGTTAGTCCGCCGCCGGAATTGCCGTCGTGAACGAGCCAGTTGTTGCCCTCGACATGGCTCATGAGAACCATGACATGACCGCTGCGCGCAGCCGCCATTCCGGGCGCCGGTGACGTGCGGGGGAATTTCCGGATCCAGTTCGAGGCCAGATTGAGCTCAGGCCGAATTTTTCCGAACACATAGAGCGAGGCCTCGCAGCCACAAAAGGCATGCGGGCAACCTTGCGGCCTGCGGTTCACCACCGCGCCGCCATTGGCATCGACCAGAGTACTTGCCTCGGCCCTGGCAGCCCGTGCCTGGCTTGCCTGATCGGAACAACCCCGCATGTCGCACGCAATCATCTGGCGCTGCTGTTTGTGCCGCGGCGTTGCATTGGCGCTCAGCGCGAACGCAATCGAAAGCGCAATTGAAAGCAGCGCTGCAATCAACATCGTTTCTTTTTTCAACACTGATAACTCCATCCATCAAAAGCGGTCCGGCCGTGTGAACGGTCTTTTCCGCTTTGCCTTTCATGTGAATGATGAACCCGTAGCCGCTTGCACCTGCAACGGCTACCGAATCCGTCTGGTAAGCTGACCAGGTAAGGTAAATGTGAGCAGGGAGTGGCCTGAAGCCACAGTTTCTTTGGTAAATTGGCTAGGTGTGACGATCTCGGAGCAATTTTAATTCCTCAGCGCGGCGTTTTTCTTCATAAACTTTTTCGGCGCAGACAGGGTTAAGTGCGCGCACCCTGCCGCGTGAATGAATGCAAATGGGGCCGCCATGATGGCGACCTCACGCGTGACGACTTCAGCAAATTCCGGGCAGGCGTCTAGGCATTCTGGCGGTCGTTGTCGATCGGGATCACCTGCCCCGAGATCGACTTCGCGGCATCGGACGCAAGGAATACTGCCAGCTGCGCGATGTCCTTCGGATCGACCATGGCCTTGATCGAGGCCGCGGCCAGAGCATCGGCCTTCACGTCCTCCAGCGAGCGCCCGCTGATCTGCGCGCGCCCCTGGAAAACGCGCACGATACGCTCGCCCTCGACTGCGCCGGGCGCGATCGCATTGGCGCGGATGCCCCATTCGCCGAGCTCCATCGCCAGCGTTTTGGTGAAACCGATGACCCCCCATTTCGTCGCCGCATAGGGGCTGCGATTGGGAAAGCCGTAACGGCCTGCAATCGACGACATGTTGATGATGCAGCCCGCCTTGGATTTCTTCAGATGCGGGATCGCAAGCCGCGAGACATCGAACATGGCCGTGAGGTTGACCGCGACAACCTTGTCCCAATCGTCAGGCGGGTAGTCGACGATCGGCAGTGTCAGGCCAGCGATGCCGGCATTGTTGATGAGCACGTCAAGCCCGCCGAGCACCCCCACGGCCTCCGGCACCATCCGCTCGATCTCGGCGCGGCTCCCTATATCGTAGCGCCGCGCGGTTATGCCGGGAATTTCTTTGGCGGTTGCGGCAAGGGACTTCTCGTCGATGTCGCAGACGAAGACTTTGGCGCCATTCGCCGCAAAGGCGCGAGCAAACTCACGGCCGATGCCGGCGGCCCCGGCCGTTATCAGGACGCGTTGCGACATGATTCGAGCTAATCAGATCACACCGATCACCACGGGACAACGGCCCGCCCGCGGTTGGCCGGTACCGCGTTCACCCTTGAAAGGCCCGAATCGGCTAAGCTGGCGCCGTTGATTCGGTACCCATTGCTGCGCGCCCGGGCGGTTTGGCCCCGGAGCGGGCTTGTATTGGAGTGAGGTGCCCTGGTTCGAGTGAATTGAGGTGCAGTGCCGTGCGTTGGCAACACCATCGAGGGAGCTCTACGCCATGGCGAAGAAACGAAAGGCGGCGGCAAACAAACGGGCAAGTCGCAGGCGTCCCGCACGCCGGCGCGCGAGCGCGGATCAGACTGTCAACACACTGGTCATCTTGGTGGTGATCGTGATCGTGCTTGGCGGCCTCTACCTTTACGCACAGAACAAGAAGCAGGCGGCGCTGCTACAAAGCCTTTCGCCAGCGGTTGCAGCCATCATTGCGCCGTTCAAGGCGGCGCTGGCACCTCCGGCTGTTGCGATTGTGCCGGCAGCTCAGCCGGCGGCGCTGGGACAGCAATCGTCACGAGCGCCCGAGCCCGCAGCCGGGCCCGACGGACGCCAGCCGGTCGCCCTGATCGAAGCAAAATAAGAGGCAAAGTCAGGCTAGACGCCGCCGCTTTCGCTCAGTTGCTTGATGCGCTTGCGCAGGGCTGCGTTTTCGGCCTCCCGGTCACGCAGCCGCTTCGCCCATTCGAGCGGCACCGGCACATCTTGGTTGTATTCACTCAGGAATGCGACGCCGGCCTCATTTGGCGCGCGCCATATCATACGAGCGCGGAATGAACGCTCCTTGCGCGCGATCTTCAGATCGAATTGATCCGGCAAGGCGGCGGTGTTGCTTAACGTGACCTTGGCGCCGCCAGCCGACAGGTTGCGCACCTGGCAATCCATTGTCGATGCACGATTGTTGAACGCGATCACGCCGCCGAGCAGCGTGCGCGAGCGGGAGGCTTTCCGTTTTTCAACCATCAACCTGCTCCGGGCGAATTTCACGACAAAGATATCAAGGAGCAGATGCGCGACACATCGGCCGAACGCACGAAATGCGCGTTAGCGTTAAATGCAATGGTTACCGGGGCTCAGTTCTGGCAGCGCGTGACCGAGACAGTCCGCTCGCCGCCGTCTTCGGACCGGACCGTCATCGGCTGCTGGATACGCTGGCACGGCCGGGCCGTTTCGACCGCGACCGCGACCGGCACAGCAACCGTTTCGGTAACGGCAGGCTGTGTCGCGTACACGCCGCCGTAGCCGGCATACCACCACTTGTTGTTCTGCCACCAAATCTGGCCATTATTCATCGCGTACCACCAATTATTATTATTGTTCTTCCACCACTGGCCTTTGTTGTTCATCGCGTGGTGGCCGTGGCCACCAAATTTAAAACCGGGTCCGCCCTTCCCGCCGCCAGGCCCGGACACGGCAATGCCAGGCTGGGCGAGAAACAGAACCGCTACGGCAGCCACCGCAAATGGAATCCTTTTCATAAAATTATCATTCAATAATCCGCATCCCGGTTCAAGGTGCGGGCGCAAAAAAGCTCTCGGCCGCCCTTGGCAGCTCCCAACTCGCGGTCGGATGGTAAAAACAGCCCTATTCAGCCGGTCTTAGAGCGGAATTTGTCTTCTGCCGGGCCAGAATCGCATCAAGGCTCCACGGCCCGCCCCCGGCGAAGGCGATGTAGAGAAAGATGAAGCAATAAAGGATCGCCGCGTCGCCACGATTGTTGATTGGGAAAAAGTCGTGCGGCGCGTGACTCATGAAATACGCAAAAGCCATCTCACCCGACATGACGAATGCCGACGCGCGTGAGAACAATCCAACGGCGAGGAGCGCGCCGCCGACAAGCTCGACTGCGCCTGCAAACCACGACAGCGAGAACAACGCCGGCGCAGTCGCGACTTGCGGAAATCCGAACAGCTTCGACAGACCGTGCTCGAAGAACAGGAGCGCAATGACAATGCGCACTATACTGAGCACGCGAGGCGTGTAGCGTGACCAGGTATCTTGGTCCGCCATCGTCCGGTGCCCGAATTGTGCCATTTGTCCCTCCACCTTCAATTTCCCTCAACAGATATGAACTCCTGAAGCGCGCCGCCCGTCCCGCGTCAGCGATCACAAGAATGTGTGCTGTTCGACGCGCCGACGGCGGCACAAAATTGTGGGCCGCGAGCGCGCACTCAACCAATTGGATGACGCGAAGCGCCGGAAAAATACGCCAAACGCCTGAGAGTGACGGAACTTAGTCACGCGAAAAGAAACAGCATCGTTGCAGTGGCGCTTGCGGCGTTGAACGTGTGGCCGTCGGAGGCGGAGACAATTGACATCATCGACGATCACGGCGGCCTGACGCATCAGCTCATCTGGATGCGGACTCCGGAGGTCTACCGTTTTTTGCATCGGTGCGACGAAGCGCCGCCCGCTACTCTTCCTTCTCGGTCGTAAAATAAAGCGGATGGCCCTTCGCACGGCCCATCTCGGTCGCTTCCTTGGCCTTTGTTTCCGCCACGTCGCGCGTATAAACGGCGATCACGCAGGCCCCCTTCTGGTGCGCCGTCATCATGACCTTGTAGGCATGACTTTCGTTCATCCGGAAAACGGCCTTAAGCACCAGAACGACAAATTCACGCGGCGTAAAATCGTCGTTGAGGAGGATTACCTTCCACAGCGGCGGCCGCTGTGTCTTCGGTTTTACCTTGGTCCGCGGTTTCTCGAGGGTCTTCGGGCTCACGTAGAATCCTCTTGAGCCGGCATCCCGTCACAAATCCACATCTTGCGCTCAACCTAGAGCGCGTTCCAGTGCCTCCGTATCCATTAAAGGATGCACCGCGAACCGCAGATCCCGCGGCCAGCGCGGCGCCGACAGTGCCGCTATTTGTTCTTGTCAGGCTCGACCGTCGTCTTCGACGACCCCTCGGGCGCCGATTGCATGCCGGGCGGACTCTGACCTTGCGGGCTTTCTGGGGGAGCTCCGCCGGAACCGGTTTCGAGCGGACCGGTCCAACCCTGCGGCTGCTTCTGACCCGTCGTCTCCGGCGTCTGCTGGCGGCCGGTGCTGTAGCCAGATTTGTCGGCGGGTTTGTCTTCGGCCCTTGCTGGCGCGGACATAATGCCGCCGACGCATGCCAGGCAAAGTGCAACAAATGCAACGCGCATGGTTGTTCCTTTCTTGAGCATGTAGCCTAACTGCGGCAAAAGCACCGGGTTCCATCTGCAGGGGGGTCGAATGCTCTATCTGACCGTCAAGGCTGCGTTGTCCGGTGTCATCATCGCCATCGTCTCGGAAGTGGCGCGGCGCTCACCGACTCTCGGTGCGCTGATCGTGTCGCTGCCGCTGGTCTCGATCCTCGGCATTCTGTGGCTGTGGCATGACACCAGCGACGCCGAACGCATTGCAACGCACGCGCAGTCGACGTTCTGGTACGTCCTTCCAACGCTTCCGATGTTTCTCTTGATGCCGGCAATGCTGCGGTACGGAATCGGTTTTTGGCCAACGCTTGCAGCCTGCTGTGCGCTGACCTTTGTGCTCTACCTTATGGCAATCTGGACCCTGGGAAAATTCGGCATCACGCTTTGATGCAGTGCAGTAAATCTAGCATTCGCGGCAGCCCAAAAATTTTGACTCGAGCTTGATCGTTCTGCCGCAAAAAATTCATGAGCCGCGTGCAAGGTATGTCAACGCTCCTGCTTCATTCGCGCAGCCACTGCACTACGGTCAAAAATACAAACAGCGTGGGGTACGGGGCCACGTCAAAAGAATTGGTCGGGAGGAAGGCCCATGGAAGTGTCCCGCGATATCGCGAAGTTTGCGCGCTCGCGACCGGTGATTGAATGCGCCCAGTGCGGTGAGCGCATCTACATTCCCGAATGGTCTGAATGTCTTGACGGGAGCCGCGTGCGCCATCTGTGGCAATGCGACACGTGCGGCACGTCGTTCGAGACCACAGTGCGCATAGTTGCGACGTAAATTGCGCCGATCGACCAGCTTTTTTCACGGAATTTTGCGCGGCAGGCAGAATGCCGGCACGCTATAGTGCCCGCCATGATCGACCGCCGACATTTCATAGCGCTCGCCGCCATTCCCCTCGCGGGGCTCGGTGCTCACACCTCCCAGGCGACCGGCATGAGCCGCGTGACGGCGTACGCCTTCACGTTCAAGGGCCTCGATGGGGACGATATCCTGCTCTCGTCCTATGCCGGCCACCCGTTGCTGGTGGTCAACACGGCCTCCCAATGCGGCTACACCCCGCAATATGCGGGCCTCCAGCAGCTCTGGACGCGCTACCGCGACCGCGGGTTGATCGTACTTGGCGTGCCGTCGAACGATTTCGGCGGGCAGGAGCCGGGCGGCAAAAGCGAGATTCATGCAACCACCCAAGGGACGTACCACGTCACCTTTCCGATCACCGAAAAGGTTGCCGTGAAGGGCAAGGACGCCCATCCGTTCTATAGATGGGCCGCGGTCGACCGTCCGCGCGAGGCTCCGCGGTGGAATTTTCACAAGTACCTCATCGGTCGCGATGGCCAACTCAAGGCTGCTTTCTCCTCGGCGGTCGAGCCGACCGATCCGCTCGTGATCGCAGCCATCGAGCAAGTACTGGCCGGCGCATAGCCGGTCGAATCACGGGATCGTCGGCCTGCCCGGGCGGAAATCTTTTTGTCACAATATTGAAAAATTCGATTGACGAATCGGCGTGCGCATGACGGATTGTCAGCACGACATTCGGTCACGTGGGTCGGCAGGAATCAACATGCCGATCCGTAAAGAGGTTCCTCCCGCGTGGCGTTTTGACTGGGCGGCCGCAAGGCCGCCCCTTTTCATGTCAACACATCGTCGACAATTTCACCTAGGCGGACACAGCCATGCGCTCGGCTCCGCCGAACTCGAGTCCGGCCGGTTGTAGGGGGTCGAGAGCTTCAACGAGCTGCAGGAACGAACTTCCAGGCAAAGGCGGTGCGAAGACGTAACCCTGCGCCGCACGCACGCCAAGCGTACGCAAATGCATGACCTGCTCGAAATTCTCGACGCCCTCTGCAACTACATCCATCCGCATGTTGCGTGCGAGATCGACAAGCGTCTCGACGATGGTGGTCGAATTGCGATCAGTACCGATGGCATCGACGAACATCTTGTCAATCTTGATGATGTCGACACCGAGCTTCAGCATGTAGGACAGGCCGCTGTGGCCGGTGCCTACGTCGTCGATCGCAATGCGAACGCCGAGACCTTGCAGGGCCGCGATGGTCTGACGCGTTTCGGTGAAATTCTCGATCGGATCGCGCTCAGTGACTTCGAGTACGACCTGCGAGAATTTGATAGGTGAGCTCGCAAAGATATCGCGTACATCCTTGACGATTGACGGCTCGCTGAAAAGCTTGCCTGCAAAGTTGAACGAAATTCTCAGGTCCGGCCGGCGCCCGAACGCGGGGCCGACTTCGGTGCAT
>Ga0247789_1000044_pt1 | contig 18364 bp, 22 predicted proteins | sample UWRJS220509R4_FD_179919 | JGI IMG/M metagenome (GOLD analysis project Ga0247789, IMG submission 179919) | Soil microbial communities from Arlington Agricultural Research Station in Wisconsin, United States - UWRJ-S220-509R-4 | ecosystem: Environmental > Terrestrial > Soil > Agricultural land...
TCCTGTATCCGAAGGTGGACCTGGCCGGTGGCACCCGGCTTCAAGTGTCCGGGCGCTGACGCAGGGAAGGGTCCTGATGGCGAATGTCGTGGTTGTCGGATCCCAGTGGGGCGACGAAGGCAAAGGCAAGATCGTCGACTGGCTGTCGGAGCAGGCCGACATCGTTGTCCGTTTCCAGGGTGGCCATAATGCCGGCCACACTTTGGTCATCGACGGTTCGACCTACAAACTTTCCTTGCTGCCGTCCGGGGTCGTTCGAGAGGGCAAGCTTTCAGTCATCGGCAACGGCGTGGTGATCGATCCTCAGGCCCTGATCGACGAGATTGCCCAACTCAAGAAGCAAGGCATCGTGGTGACGCCCGAAAGTTTGCGCATTGCCGAAAACGCGATCCTGATCCTGCCGCTGCATCGGGAGATTGAGGCCCTGCGCGAGGCGGACGATGCGGCGACCCGCATCGGCACCACGAAACGGGGTATTGGGCCCGCCTACGAAGATAAAGTGGGCCGCCGTGCAATCCGCTTCATGGATCTCGCCGATCTTCCGGCGTTGCGCGGCAAGATCGATCGGCTGCTCGCCCACCACAATGCGCTGCGACGCGGACATGACCTCCCGGAGATTGCGACGGAAACGGTGTATGGCCATCTCGCCGGAGTGGCGCCGAAGGTTTTGCCGTTTATGGATTCGGTCTGGTCGTTGCTCGATGGCAAGCGGCGCGAAGGCAAGCGCATCCTGTTCGAGGGTGCGCAGGGCGCCCTGCTCGATATCGATCACGGCACATATCCCTATGTGACATCCTCGAACACGGTCGCGGCACAGGCGGCGACCGGCTCTGGACTTGGGCCGAATGCGATCGACTATGTGCTTGGCATATGCAAGGCCTATACAACGCGCGTCGGCCTCGGTCCGTTTCCCACCGACCAGATGGACAACACCGTCGGCAAAACGCTCGGTGAGCGGGGCCGCGAGTTCGGTACCGTGACCGGGCGCGCCCGCCGCTGTGGCTGGTTCGACGCCGTACTCGTGCGGCAGGCTGTATTGACCTGCGGAATTGACGGCCTCGCGCTCACCAAGCTCGACATCCTCGACGGGTTCGACGAAATCAAGGTTTGCGTGCGCTACCGTTTGGATGGCCGCGAGATCGATTATCTTCCGGCGGGGGAGCAGGCTCAGGCGCGGGCCGAGCCGGTATATGAAACGATCGACGGCTGGAAGGAACCGACGGCCCGGGCGCGTTCCTGGGCGCAGCTGCCGGCGCAGGCCATAAAATATGTGCGGCGCATCGAGGAACTGGTCGGTTGCCCGGTCGCGCTGCTATCGACGAGCCCTGAGCGTGAGGACACTATCCTGATGAAGAATCCGTTTGAGCTATGATTGCCGAAAAAAGACACGAACCGGGGCCAAGCATGATCGTCCTAGGGAGAGATCGCGATTCGGATGCCATCATGCACCGGCGAATAAGGCGCAATGGCTGACTATTATCCTCTAATCGCCCGGGCCGTCAGCGGCCTGGACAAAAATACAGGCGAGAATAGGCGCGCCCTGTATGACCGCGCGCGCGTGGCACTCGTCGCCCAGCTGCGCGGTGTCCAGCCTGCACTTGAGGAATCCGACATCACCCGCGAGCGGCTGGCGCTTGAAGAAGCGATCCGCAAGGTTGAAGCCGAAACGGCGAAGCGCGTGCGCGCAGACACCCCGGAGCCTGAAGAGCCTTCGCTGCGCGATCGTGGCTTGCGTGATTTCCGCGAGACCGTCGCCGAGGCCGAGGGCCTCGGCAGTGCGTCAGCGGAGGCCAAACGTGCCGCCCACGCAACATATGAGGCGATGCCCGTTGAAGCGCCGCGCATCGAGCCGCACATTTCGACCGAGCCGGCGCCTGTTACCGAGCCGACCCTTACCGATGAGTCGCCGCCGGCCACGCCTCGCGCAGCGCCGCCATCGCGTCCCGCGTACGATGATGACGATATCTACACGCGTCCCGCCCGGTCTTATGTCGGGTTAATCAAGGTCGCGGTGATTTTGCTGGTGGTGGCGGGCATTGCCGGCGGCGTCTACTGGCAGCGCCACACAATCGGGACGATGGTGGCGCAATTCCGTTCACAGCCTGCGCAGAAACCGAAAGATGCGAGCCAGCCGGCGGTTCGCCCGAAAATTGCCGATCGTATCGGCCAGTCGGGCACGACGTCGCCCAGTACAGCGAACGCGCCCGCCGCTGCGGTGGCACAGAAAGTAGTGCTGTATGACGAGGATCCGAGCGATCCGCAGGGCAAGCGCTATGTCGGCTCGGCCCTTTGGCGCACCGAAACCATATCGCCGGGGCCGGGTCTTGCCCCGGAACTGGCTATCCGCGCCGACATCGAGATACCGGAACGCAAACTGCGCATGACGTGGTCGCTCCGGCGCAACACCGACAAGGCGCTGCCCGCGAGTCATACGATCGAGATCATGTTCACGCTGTCGGCTGATTTTCCGGAGGGCGGCATCAACAACGTCCCCGGCGTCCTGATGAAACAGAACGAACAGGCGCGCGGTGTCCCGCTCGCCGGTCTTGCGGTCAAAGTCACCAACGGATATTTCCTGATCGGTCTTTCGGCGGTCGATGTCGACGTGCAGCGCAATATACAACTGCTGAAGGAGCGGGACTGGTTCGACATTCCGCTCGTCTACACCAGCGGCAAGCGCGCGATCCTCGCCATGGAGAAGGGAACGCCGGGCACGCGCGCCTTCGAGGAAGCCTTCCGCGCGTGGGGGCAATAGATCGGTTGTCCAGGGCAGTTAAAACAGAATGGCCGGGCAGGGCCCGGCCATTTTTGCATTCGGTGAAGACCGCTTAGTGCGCCGCGACTGCCGGCGCTTCAGCCGGCTTCTCCATTGCGGCCATCCGGCTCTTCACCGCCTTCTGTACTTTCTCAAAAGCGCGGACCTCGATCTGGCGCACGCGTTCGCGCGAGACATTGAACTCGGCCGCGAGTTCCTCGAGCGTGATTGGATCGTCGGCAAGCCGCCGCGCCTCGAAAATGCGCCGCTCGCGCTCATTGAGCACATCGAGCGCTGACACAAGAGCCTTGTGGCGATTGTCGCTCTCCTCGCTTTCGGCAAGGGTGCGCTCCTGACTTGGCGCATCGTCGACCAGCCAGTCCTGCCATTCGCCGCTCTCGCCGTCGTCGCGGATCGGCGCATTGAGCGATGCATCACCGCCAAGGCGTCGGTTCATGTCGACGACGTCCTGCTCGGTGACCCCGAGCCGCTTTGCGATGAGCTGGACCTGGTCAGGCCGCATATCGCCTTCCTCGAGCGCCGAAATCTTGCTCTTTGCTTTGCGCAGGTTGAAGAAGAGCTTCTTCTGGTTTGCGGTCGTGCCCATTTTGACCAGCGACCACGAGCGCAGGATGTATTCCTGGATCGCCGCCTTGATCCACCACATCGCATAGGTGGCGAGGCGGAAGCCCTTCTCAGGCTCGAAGCGCTTGACCGCCTGCATCAGGCCGACATTGCCTTCCGAGATCACCTCGGAAATCGGCAGGCCATAGCCGCGATAGCCCATGGCGAGCTTGGCGACGAGGCGAAGATGGCTGGTGACGAGCTTGTGCGCGGCTTCGCGATCGCCGTGCTCACGCCAGCTGCGCGCCAGGATGTATTCTTCCTGCGGTTCCAGCATAGGGAACCGACGAATTTCATCGAGATAGTGTGAAAGGCCGGATTCGGCCTTGAGTGCCGGCAATGCGGCGGTGCGGGCCATGATAGCGCCCTCCTTACAAGCCCCCGTTTTATCGGCAGGCGGGTTGTCGCCGCCGCTCCCCGAGCCGACGGCGCACATTTGATGTTGCGACCGCGAAATCCCTCGATCGCAACTGCAGCATACCGGCTCGACCGGGCGAAAGATAGGCTTGCGCCCGTCACGTCACCGTGACGCCAGACTGCGTCGCAGTGAACGACCAAGCCTTTGATGCGGCTGGTCTAATTGCGCAGCTCGATGCCTTGCTTCACGGGTTTTCCGTGTGCAGGGCGTCTCGTAAACGACGCAAATCGCCCGGCAGTTCCGATTGGAACTCCAGGACTTTGCCGGTTTCGGGGTGTTCGATAGCCAGTAGATAGGCATGCAAAGCCTGTCTGCCAAGGGCTGACAGGGCGTCGCGGGCCTGTGGGGCGAGCAGGCTCGCCTTGGTCCTGAATCCGGTGCCGTAGGTGGCGTCCCCCAGGATTGGATGCCCCAGATGCGCCAGATGCACGCGGATCTGATGGGTGCGTCCGGTCTCCAGAGTGCAGGCGAGCAGGCTGGCGACCGGGGTCCTGGCGCCGGGCGAGGTGAAACGTTCGAGCACTTGCCAATGGGTGATGGCCGCACGCCCGTTGCTGCGGACCGCCTGCTGGTCGCGCGATTGAGGGTGGCGGCCGAGTGGAGCGTCGATGGTGCCTTTCGGCTTTCCGGGTGCGCCCCAGACGATTGCGAGATAGCCGCGCCGGAGCGGGCCTTCGCCTTTTTGGGCAAATTGCTCCGCCAGTGCGCGGTGCGCCTTGTCGGTCTTCGCTACAACCATGAGGCCAGTCGTGTCCTTGTCCAGGCGGTGAACAATTCCTGGCCGCTTGACCCCGCCAATGCCCGACAGGCTATCGCCGCAATGCGCAATCAAAGCATTGACCAGCGTACCGCTCGCGTGGCCGGCGGCGGGGTGGACGACCAGATCTTTCGGTTTGTCGATCACGATGATCGCGTCGTCCTCGTAAGCGATATTGAGGGGGATGTCTTCGCCCTGCGGCGCCGCGGGCTCCGGCGGCGGCAGCGTAACCTTCACCAAATCTCCCGATTTGACGGTGGCTGCCGGATCGCGGATCGTGCGTCCGGCTATCGTGACCTGTCCGGCGAGGATCAGCGCCTTCAGCCGCGAGCGCGACAGATGCGCAAGATGCGCGGCAAGCACGCGATCGACCCTCAAGCCCGCTTCGTCGGCGCTGATTGTGACAGTTTCGGAAGTATTATCTCTCATGGCTCAAGCAATGTCCGGCGAAACTGAAAAGCCTCTCGATCCGGAGGCTGCACGCGTTGTCGCCAAAGTGCGCCGGCTCATGATGATTGCAACCATGACCACCTTCATCGCCGTTGCCGCCGTCATCGCGGTCATCGGCTACCGTGTTTTCAAGGGCGAGGAAAGGGTGCAGGTTTTGCAATCCGTTTCTGCCACATTGCCCGCCGGAACCAAGGTGCTATCGAGCGCGATCGGGGAGGGGCGTGTAGTCCTTACCGTCGAGGTCAACGGCGCAATCGAGCTGCTCAGTTTCGATTTGAACACCCTTAAGCCAGTCGGACGCGTTCGGCTGGCACAGTGAGTTGCAGATTATAGCGCACGGATTTTCTCCAAGACGGGGAGCAGGTACGAGACAAATTTTTCAGTATCCTCGCTCATCGGGAAATGACCCAGTCCTTTCATGATTGTGGCGGGCGCGCCCGTGCGTTTGGCGATGTCGAGCGTTGCCTCGGCTGTGCAGGAATAGTCATATTCGCCTGTCAGCAGGAACAGCGGGCAGAGTTTGACGTCGATCTGATCAAGCTTATCGCGGATGTCGCCATCGGGAGTTGTGTAGAAATAGAGGTCGCCTTTGAACACACCTGGGCCACTCTGCATGTAGTGCCATAGTGTTTCCCAGCGCTCAGTTGCGGCCACCGTTGGCGCGATCAGTCCGGAGACCACGCCGGCGCAAACCATTCCGCCGTGCACGTCGGGCCGGTTGAGCCAGGACAGATCATAGTAAGCCTCTGCGTAGGGCGCCGACTCCAATCCTATCAATGCGCGAAACCGGTCCGGATGCTGATGCGCGAGATGCAGCACAATGCGGCCGCCAATCGAGCAGCCCATGACAATGGGTCTCTCAAGCTCGAGTGCGTTAATGACGTCAAGGATCAGACGCACATAGTCAGGCGCAGTCAGCTGATATTCGCGGTCCTGCCAGCCGGGCGGCGGCGAGGTCTTGCCATGCCAGGGCATGTCAAAGGCGATCACACGGAAGTCTTTCGTGATGCGGCTGTCGTTCAGCAAGCCGCGATACTGGCGGGTGTCGGCACCTGCCGTGTGCATGCAAAGCAGAGGAATGCCCTGTCCGGCTTCCTCAATATACAGGCGATGCGGTTCTCCCAGCAGGTCGCAGCGCAGGTAGCGGCCCGCAATTGCTTCGTACCGCGGGCTCATCGTTTGCCCTCCCGTCGCGGGGCAGCGATGACATCCTTGAAATAGAGCAGATTGGCCATGAATGGATGCAGGTCGCCTTCGACCTGCATGAGTTTCTGCTTCACCAGCGCGAAAATATCGGTGTAGCCGCGAGGCGGCAACGGCTGCCAGAATTTCTGCCAGACGTCACGCGAGGCGCGCAGGCAAAAACTGTAATTGGGCGTGATGAACGGACCCTGCACCACGTTAGTCACGCGGCCTTCCTGCACACGCAGCAATGTGTGGGCGTCATCTATGGCAATCATGAAGGTGGTGTCCACGAAGCGGCCACGATGGACGAGCGTGGCGTCGCCGTTCACCAAGCCAGCGATCTTATCGATCATGCGTCTGCTCCCTGCGGATCGCATAGCGTGGAATGACGCGAGGATCCCCGCAAGAACCTTGGCAGCAAGCTTGCAGCGCAGGCAGATCAAGGCTATTTCGTGGGTCTGAGGCTCCCTTCGTCTAGCGGCCCAGGACGTCGCCCTCTCACGGCGAAAACAGGGGTTCGAGTCCCCTAGGGAGCGCCACGTCAAACATTTTCCCGCTCATTTCAAAAGCTTGCATCGGGAGACACAGGAACGCTTGTTCTTTTCGGTGCGAGGAGACACTACATGGCCCACTGCTCGAAACCACGCTCGGGCTCGACCGTGTCGTGATTGGGGCAATTGCCGTCGCGCGGGAGAGACCGTAGACTCAATTCCTGCAGCGCCGCACCATTTCCATCTGGGGATAGAACGCGTGTTGATACGTCATGTTGCGACCGTAGCTGCAATCGCCACCCTGCTTGGTCTCGTCAGTCTCGCGCAAGCTCAGTCCGACAACGAGCGAGAAGAGATGCTGCGCGGCGGCGCAACCAAGAAGGGCATCTACAACATCTTTGGCTTCGATGGCACCGGCCTCGGCCGCACCACGGTGCGTTATGACAGTAAGTATGCGCCGGGCACCATCGTCATCAACACGACGGAGCGGCGGCTTTATCTCGTTCAAGGCGGCGGCTCGGCGCTACGCTGGGGCATCGGCGTCGGCCGGGCCGGCTTCCAGTGGAAGGGCACGCACAAGATCACCGCGAAAAAAGAATTTCCAGATTGGACGCCGCCACCGGAGATGATCGCGCGGCAAAGGGATGTGCCGAGGCACATGAAGGGCGGCGATCCGGACAATCCGCTCGGCAATCGTGCGATGTATCTCGGCAGCACACTCTACCGGATTCACGGCTCGAACGATCCGGATTCGGTCGGCGAGGCGGAATCATCCGGCTGCTTCCGGATGAGGAACGAGGACATCGCAGATCTCTATAATCGGGTACCGGTCGGTACAACCGTAGTGGTACAGTAAAGACGTCGCCACATACGTCCGCTTTGGGTCATAAGCGGACATGCCATCAAGGCCGCAGGGTTTGGCCTTTATTTCCGGCCACACGGCAGCGGTTGAAGCGATGAGGTCTGTCGCGGCGGTCGCGCTTTACTGTTTAAGTTTTTCCGCCGCCATCTGCATGGCGTACCAGCCCGCCATGAACGCGGCGAAGCCGATGGCAAACTCCAGAAGTGCGTTGGTCATGCTGGCTTACAACATGACAGCACCGGCCCGGTCTTGTGATTTCAGGCCATAGTTTTGTGAAACGGCAGCACGCGGAGACGTTTATCGCGGCGGGCTAGTGGTTGTGTTTGCTCATGGCCTGTTGGATGAGAAGTGACACGACCGCATTGCCGAGTATCTCCAGAAGTTCGCGGCCCTTCTCTGTGTATTGCTGGTCGGTCAGTTCACCAGAGGCATGTGTGGCTTTGAGTGCTTTGTGGATGGCGTACAATGGGGCAATCGTGTCGCAAAGCACCACGCCGCCCATCCGTCCTTTAACTCTGGCGGCTGCGAAAGCCCTGTCCAGTTCGGTCGCTATGGCGCGTGTTTTCATCTGCCTGCCCGGACGCGCGTGTCAGTGATTGCTCATCACCGCCGCTAAAACTGTGCGGTTGCGCCTAAGAAAAGCATTGTCGCCCGCGTGAGGGTGACGATGCCAAGCCCGGTGACGGTGGCGAGGATGACGCCAACAGCACCAGCCCTCACGAATGTTCCGATGATTTGTCTACTCATGCAGCATCTTTGCCGTTGTCGAGGACGGCGTCGTAGAGGTCGTCCTGCGCGATCACTTCAATGAGGGTCGTGACAAGCTCGGCCTCAGTCATGCCGGTTGCTTCCGCCCGCTGGCGCAGCCGTGACATTGCAACTTTGCTGAGTTGCAGCGTGGTTGGCACGGCAAAGGCAAAGCACCGCTTCTGCTTTGGCGGCGTTGGCGGCTTGGGTGCTGGCACCAGCGGCACCATCGGCACCACCTTGACCTCTTTGGGTACGCGCAGGCTGATGCCAGCTTGCGAGCAGCGCACCTTCAGTGTACCGGCTGTGCAGCCAAGTCGGGCCGCGATGGCTTCGGTATTTAGGCCTTGCTGGACCAGCACCGGGATGCCAGCCATTACGTCCTTGGTCAGAATAGAACGCCGCCCCCCTCGTTTTTTTCCAGTGACTGAATTCATTGCTTCTGCGTTCATCATGGCGCTGTCTCCTTCCGCGCGGACGCGGTTAAAAAGCTGCGGAGCCGCGCCCCCAACGGCTCCGCTAGTGTCCCCTCACAAAATGTTTTTGTTATTTTGATTGCTGTTTAAACCGGCGGGACCGGCTCGGTCTTGTGATTTCACGCCAAAGTTTTGGGCAATTGCTCCAAGTGCCCTCGCCGGACGCTGGAATCACGACTGATGTCCGCTGATGACATCAGCATGAGCAGCTATGTTTTTTGCCAATGCGTCTGGACCGGCGGAGTCCAGCGAACCATGAAAGTGGGCGAATGTCACAGTCTGCCCTGAAAAAGATTGCTGCGTTCCGCCGCTGTGGCGGTTTGCTTTCGCGGCTCGCTTATAAGCGCGGTCGGAAAGAGGGTGTCCGCCGAAAATTTGCTTGGCTCTTTGCTGAGAGTGGCGCGATACAGCGATGTTGCCAACGAAGGCGTCGATTTAGAAATAAAGAAGGGCGTTATTCCGATGCCGGGGTATCCCAAAGTTGGCGCCAAAGCGCGGCTACGTTCCGATTAGACGAATTCCACTCCCGTCTCAGTGACCGTCCGCCAGACCAATCGGCATGGTCGGATCGAGTAGCCGCCATCGAACGTCATCTCGAACTCACGCGGCAGGTCGACCGTATTCGCGATCTGGAGGCGCGCGCCTTTGTTGGTCAGATTGCGCACGACACAATCGATGATCGCTGATCGACCCAAAACAAGTTTCGCGCTCTTCAGCACGCGCGAGCGTCCCGATTTACGGCGTTCTGCCACTGCCACTGTCACCACTCCTGTGAATTGCACTCAAATAATCGGCAAAATTGGCTAAACCCCTAAATCGATTGCCCAGTCGGCCCGCAGTCGAGAAAGGTTTTGTTAATCAGAGCCTTTAAGGGCCTGCAGGCGGGATCTCTTTGCGCACGCCCTTGTTATTTTGGCGCTTTTGGGCATCCTAAAATGGATGCATATCGGTGCAGGTCGAAATCATGCAGCTTTTCACCACGGCCGAGGCTGCCGCCTATCTCCGGCTCAAGGAACGCAAAATCTATGAAATGGTGGCGGAGGGGACGGTGCCCTGCACGAAGGTCACCGGCCGCTGGTTGTTTCCGAAGGTCGAACTCGATCACTGGCTCGCTTCCAGCATCTCACGACCGGCAGGCACGGCGCGGCCGGATCCGGCCCCCATTGTCAGTGGCAGCCACGATCCGCTCTTCGAATGGGCCTTGCGCGAAAGCGGCTCGGGCCTGGCGACGCTGGCGCTCGGCAGCGAGGCGGGTTTTTCCCGTTTCGCCGCTGGCGAAACGATTGCCGCCGCAATTCATTTGCACGCGCTGGACGATCTCGACGCCGACGCCAACGTGGCGGCCCTGCGAAACCATAACGAACTGCAGGATGCCGTGATGATTGCGTTTTGTCGCCGCGAACAGGGATTCCTGGTCGCGGCGGGAAATCCGCTCAAGCTCGGATCGATCGAGGATATCCGCAAAAAACGCGCGCGCATCGCCATGCGGCCGAAAGGTGCCGGTGCGCAACTACTGCTCCTGGCGTTATCTCACCGCGCCGACATTGCAATGGACCAGCTTGCCTCCGTTGCGCCCGTCTGCCCGACCGGCCCTGACATCGCGCAGGCCATTCGCGCCGGCCGTGCCGATACCGGCATTGCGACGCGCGGTGTCGCAAACGCAGCCGGGCTCGATTTCATCCCGATAGTTTGGGAACCGTTCGACCTAGTGATGCGCCAGCGCGACTATTTTCGGCCTCCGTTGCAGTCGCTGTTGAAGTTTTTTCATTCGCCGGTTTTCGCCACGCGTGGGCGCGAACTTGGCGGCTACGACCTCAGCGCTGCAGGCACCGTACGGTTCGTAAACTGATGACCGATGCACAAGTCTGGCCAACCGAATTGCGGCTGCGCAAGGACCGCAAGGCCCTGACCGTTACCTTCGAGAGCGGAGAACGCTTCGAATTGCCGGCCGAGTATCTCCGGGTAAAGAGTCCGAGCGCAGAAGTGCAAGGTCATTCGGAAGAAGAACGAAAGACCGTTCCCGGCAAGCGGAATGTCGAGATTCTTGAGGTTTTGCCGGTCGGCAATTACGCCGTGCGACTCGTTTTCGACGACTTGCATTCGACCGGCATTTTCGGCTGGGACTATCTGCACGACCTTGGGCGCAATTACGCGTCGTACTGGCAGGACTATCTGGACGAACTTGCTGCCAAAAACATGGCGCGAGATCCGCCGGCGCGCCGCAACTAGCGGCTGCGCTGCCCTTTCAGCGGACTGAGAATAAAGACGATGTCAGGTCGCGCTGGCGTAGGCCGGATCTTCCGACTCAGGCGAGTTTTTTAGCGCGCTATAGACGACAGATCCGTGCATCAGTGCCGTAACCCCCAGAAACACCAGGCTGGCTTGGACGGCATTCGGGAAATCCGGGGCGAGACAAAGAAAGACCGCGCCTGCAAGCGCGAATGCATAAGGCACCGCGTGGACGAACAGGCTGCGAGCCCCTTTTCCGCACAATACGAATGTCGAATAGGCCGCGGTCAGCTCAAGCATGAGTCCCGCCGTCATCAAAATCGACTGACCATGGGCAGTCAGAAAAAGCGAGCCGGCAAGCACGGCGAACCAGATGCCGGCCGCAATGTTGTCGCGCGCCGCTTCGCTGATCCGCATCATAGTGCCGGTGGAAATCTGCATATCGCTCATGGCAACACTCCGGGCCTGTTGGACGCACACCAATAGGCGAGGAGGTATTGCTCGATCGGCACTTTGGGCCGGGTAATCCATGTCAGTTGAGTAAGCAGATTTTAACGCGCTGCAGAACCCCCATAATACGCTTGGAATCCAGGCTGATGCGACTAAAATTGGCGCCGCGACGCATTGGGGCGCACAGCGCTTTAAGAGGGGGAATGAAATGAGGCCGAATGGTGGGTGCTTTCGATTTGCCGGCACGGTTGCGCATCGGCGATGGCTGCGTCCGCTGTCCGCGTTAGCAGTTGTATTCCTGTTGCTTGTAGTCCCCAGCGGCGCTCGCGCGCAGGGACCATCCACTTCAAAATCAAAATCAACCGCTCACGTCTATCTGCTCAGGGGCGTGCTTAACGTCTTCTCAATGGGCATGGACCAGATCGCATACAAGCTGGAGCAGCGGGGCATTGCGACCACTGTTACGAACTATCTCCTCTGGTCGTCAGTCGCAGACGACGCTGCGGCCGCATACAAGAGCGGAAAGGTGCGGACCATTATTCTGGTCGGGCACTCTTCCGGCGCGACGGCTCTGCCGGATATGGTCGATCGCCTGACCAGGCTCGGCGCCCCGGTCAAATTAGCCATCGGTCTGGATTCCGTGTTTCAAACGACTCTAACGGGCAAGGTTGGCCGCTATATCAACTTCTATATCGGCAATGGCGCGGGCACACGCGTTGCGCGGGGCAAAAACCTGCAGGGAGAGCTGTCGAATGTCGACGTCGAGAATATACCCGGCGGCGTCGGTCACGTAACGATCGACAAGAACGAAATCATACAGCAGAAAGTCATAAGCGCGATCCTCTCCTCGCTTTAGATTGCTGGCCTGACACCGAGGCCGCAACTACCGGTGAGGGAGGAAGGGTATCAGCATCGGAACCCGGCGGCGGTAGGAATCGTATGCGCTCGGGTCGAGCTCTGAGGTGAGAAAGCCTTCTTCCGCCTTTGCTTTTACCGACAAGCCAAAGGCGATCAGCACCGCACCGAGAATGGCAGTCACCGTCCCGACCGCTACACCCGTCGCCAGTATCGCAGCGATGAGCCCGGTATAGATCGGGTGGCGCACAAGCGCATACGGGCCGGTGTCGATGACCCGATGGCCTTCTTTTCGCGTGATCTCGTTCGACCAAAAACGTCCAAGATGAATCCGCGCCCACCATGTGAATAAGACCCCCGCCAGGACAACAAGCGCGAGCGCGTACGTAACGGCATTGCCGGCTTTCCAAAGCGGGTGTTCGCCCAGGGCCTGCGCGGTCCACGGCGTGAGCAGCAGTCCTCCAACGATAACGGGCAGTCGGTGAGCGCGCGCGCGCCAGGTCACAGGCCGCTTTTCTGTCCGAGCCGACCAGAACGATCCCAGCGTCCAGCTGACAAGCCAACCAATCCAGATGAGAGCAAGCAGTTGGGTCGGCCAGGTGGCAAGCCATCCGCTCCAGACCGAGGTAAAAATTTGATGGGGACTAAGCGGCATGTGTGCTGGCCAGGTAGGCTATGGTTTCGCGCAGAGCGGATTCAATGGGCCGTGGCGCATAGCCAAGCTCCCGCCGCGCTCTTTCCGTCGAGAGGGCTGTGGATCGCAATGCGATCCGGACGGCCTCTGCCGTGGCGGAAGGGGGGGTGCGCGTTACGTGATCGGCCATAAATTCCAGTATAGCAGCAGTTACCTCAGCGAGCCGCCCCGGAACGGGAACCCGCAGGCTATCGCGACCGCTGATCGCGGCTACATGTTCGAGAAGCTTTTTGAGTGGAATGCTTTCGCCGCCAAGAATGTACCGATTGCCGACCTTTCCGCGTTCCATGGCAAGGATCAGGCCCGATGCGACGTCGCGCACGTCGACGAGATTCAGTACGAAATCGAGATAAAACTGAAAGCGCTTGCCGAGAAAATGCCGGAGCATTGCCGTTGGCGGTGTAAGGTTATGGTCGTGAGGTCCGATCGGCATTGTTGGGCTGCCGATGACCACCGGAAAACCAGACGCGGCGGCTTCCATCGCTAATCTCTCGGCGAGCAATTTCGACCGTGTATAGGGCCCCGGCATATCGTCCGCGGTCAGCAAGGTATCTTCCACGCCAGCCTCTCCAGCGGGCGAGGAACGAAACAGAATGGACTCGGTCGAGCAATGGAGCAACCGCGCAATACCACGCTTGCGCGCGGCTGAAATAACGACCTCAGTGCCGCGGTAATTTACGGCATGAAAGTCGTCTTTACGCGCCACCCACATGCCAGGAAGGCCGGCAAGATGGTACACCTCGTCGACCCCGTCGAGTGCCTGATCAACCAATTCGCGGTCGAGCACTGAACCTTTGATGTACTGCGCATTTGCCACGGTGCGGCCCGGAGGGCGTACATCAAGAACGCGCGTTTGCCGGCCGCTCGCGACAAGCGTTGCCACCAAGTGCTGGCCAATGAAGCCGCTGCCGCCCGTGACAAGAACGCACGTCATCGATCTTGCTGCACGCCGCCCTGGCTTTGGTAGACCGAGTTCGATCCCTGTTGAATTATCGCCGCAAGATCGCGCCTAAAACCGAGTGAAATGAACAATTTTGCCATCACAAACACCGGGCCCAGGAGAAGGTGAGTGGGATTGTCCATAAGGGCCGGTTGGCGGCGTTCAAACACCTGGTGCCCGATAATCTGCAGCGCCACGCCGATCAAAAGCAAAACAATCGAGATTGCCCAGACAACCGTAACGCTCGCGTGGTTCGCGATTGTCGCGGCTGTAAGGAGCAGAAGCGCGGCAGCGCCGGCGATTGCCAGGCCGATCGGAAAGTCGAGCAGGATCCAATAGACCAGTACTGGAATGGCCAACAGAATTCCCAAATTGACCTGAAAGCCAAACACCGTGACAGGCAACAGACTGAGTGGAAGAACTGCTCCCAGGAACAGAATCACGATGCCGACCACGTGCAAGGCGCAGTTCATGGGGTCGCGATGGTATTCTACGTAGTCCGTAAGCTGACGCCGAAGAAAAGCACTCATGTTGCGCTCGCTCCCCTACAACACGTGACAGTACCGAACGGAGGATGACATGAACTCCGCGGTCCAAACAATGCCAGACAGTAGTCCCTTGATGTCGCGGTCTTGCGTCAGATATGCGAGCTCTGGACCAGCGGGCACTAAATGGTGGGCGCTGTAGGGATTGAACCTACGACCTCTCCCGTGTGAAGGGAACGCTCTCCCGCTGAGCTAAGCGCCCGGCCATCGCGGACGCGCGATATAAGGAGCGGCTCCAAGCAGTGTCAAGCGAGGCCCACCCCGCGGCTTCAGTTGCGGGTCTTGTCGTCGGTTGCCTGGGCCAGCCGGGAAGCATGGGTCTGCAGCGCACGAATGCGATCGGCAAGGTTGTTCGGCGACGCGGCGAGATCGGGCTGTTCGCCGCTCATAGGAACGCTGGTGATCTGCTCATGCGATGTTTCGGCCGCGAGCAGCGATTCAATCGGCGAGTTTGGACCTTCAAGCGCCGAGGCGAGGCGAGCGACCTCTGCGGCAACGTCATTGATGCGCTCGCGCAGCAAGGCGTTCTCCACGCGCTCCGACGCCCAAGCCTCCTCGGTTTCGCGTTTCATGGTGGCAAGTTCGCGTGCGAAGCGGTCCCGCTCTTCTTTGGTGTGCACGAGTGTCGCCTGAAGCTGCGTATTTTCGTTCCTTAGATTTTGCGACGCCGAATTGGCGCGCCCCTCGAGCTCGATGATCGTAGTGCGAAGTTCGGTTTCGACCTGGTGGGCCGCATCCATCTCCTGCCGTACGTGCTTGAGCTCGAATTCGCTCTGATTGAGCAGACGCGACTGTTCGCCAAGTCGTGTTTCGAGATCCTGGGCGCGCCGCCCGAGGATTTCGGCTTCCTTGCTCTGCGCGGCGAGGTGCTGCTCGAGTTCGGCGACGCGCCGCCCGAGATTTTCAACCTTGCCGTGTTCATCCTGCAATTCCTGGGTGGCGGCCTTAAGCTCTACCCGCTCGGCATCACGGCGATCCTCGACCACCCGCAATTCTTTACTGGCGCCGTCAAGACGCTCTTTCAGAGCCTCGACCTGCGTCCTGAGCGCGACGATTTCGACTTTCTGCGAGTCGGCGAGCGTCGACCGCTCGTCAAGGTCGCCCATCAACTTGGCGAGATCTGCCTCCTTGTCGGAAAGCGCCCGCTGAGCTTCATGCATGGTTGTGGTCTTGACCGCGAATTCTTCTTCCGTGGCGCGCAACTGATCGCGTAGTGCTTTGTCGCGCGCCTCCAGCGCAAAAATCGCTGCGGTCTTCTCTCCAAGTTCGACCTTGAGACGATTGATCGCGTCGCCTTTCTTGCCGAGCTCGGCAAGCTGGCTTGTGCTCTTTGCCTTGAGTTGCTCGACGCTCATCTCAAGACGGCGCGTCGACATCGCGAATTCCGCGCGAAGCTGATCCTTGTCGGCTTGAATCTCGGCCATGGACAATGGCGTTGCGGCTTCAAGCCGCCGCATCGTCAGCCGTACCGCGCGATTATGCACGAGTGGAACGACAACGAGCCCAATGAGCGCCGCAACGAGAAACCCGATCCCGAAATACATGATCGGTTCAATCATGGAACTTACGCCTCCAACTCACGCGCACTCATTGCCACTGGGCCGGACTGTCCGGTTGTTTTTGACATTAGCCTAAAGCGAACGCCACGTCGCGTTTTTCGGCGCCTGCCGCAGCAAAATTAGTAAATGTGGCGGAGTCAGAAGGGATTCCACGTCGCCTGCGGCGTAAATTTCAGATAGCCGATGTTGGCGCCAAGGCGCAATCCGACACCGGACCTGATCGGCACAACGATGATGTTGCCGGAGGCGAGCGCCGTCATGCCGAAACCACCTATGAAATACGCGGAGCCGTCGATGCCGGCGAAACGCTGATAGATCGCTCCGGTCGCCGGCAGGTTATAGACGAGCATCATCGTGCGCGCGCCTTCGCCGCCATAGTCGAAGCCGACCGACGGGCCTTCCCAGAACACGCGGCGGTCGCCCGCATTCTTTGTGTAAAGCTTGCCGTCGCCGTAGCGCAGGCCGACGATAAAGGCGCCGCTGCCTTCCTGACCGAGAATGTAACCATTGGGTTGGCCCCAGCGGCTGAAGGCTGCTTCCACGACCTGGGCAAGACCGCGCGATACCGTTCCGAAAAACTTGTGGCCTTCGCCAACGATCTCCCCAGGCGAGAACGTGCCGCTTTGCCGTTGAGCCGGGGGCGGCGGCTGGTTTTGCGCTGCGGCGAGTTCAGGAGCAAAGGTGGCAAGGCAAAGCGCCAGGGTGGCGAGCCGCAAGTTTGCGCGCATCAAAAGCTCCTCGGATGCTTGGGGTCGAAGGCCCTGTTTAACCGGATGCTCATGTTGACCGCGGTAATAATGTGGCGGCGAAAGATTGTTCCCGAATCACCCAACCGTCACTGAGAACTATGACTGCAGCGCGGCAGCAACGGAAGCGGGCATTCTTGATGGGCCTGGCGCTCTTTATCGCCCTCGGAGCGGGTATTTTTGCACCCCAGGCGATAAACGCGGCGACCGACGGCCAGTTAACGGTCAATCCCGATACTGGCCTCGCGATCAGTGGCTTCGATCCGGTGTCCTATTTTACGGATGGCAAGGCGCTGTTCGGGCGGCCGGAATTTGAATTGAACAAGGACGGGGCAGTCTGGAGGTTCAGCAACGAGGGCAACCGCGGGGCCTTTGAGCAACACCCGGAAATCTATGCACCGCAGTTCGGCGGCTACGATCCTGTGGCGATCGGCCGCGACCGTTCGGTCCGCGGCCACCCGCTGTTCTGGGCCATCGTCGGTCAGAGGCTCTACTTTTTCTATAGCGAGAAGACACGTCTGACTTTCCTCGCCGATGCCGGGCGGATCATTGCTACGGCCGAGCGCAAATGGCCGGACGTGTCCCGCGCTCTCGGTGAATGACGGTCAGGACCGGATTTTGAGCGCAGCGGCCTTGCCGGGATCTGCCCAGGCGACGAAGGCCGACACACGAAAATGTTCGGCGGCGCGCCCATAGGTCAAAGGGATGCCAAGCGGGGATGTCACAAGTCCGCCGGCGGCGACGACCAATGCATGGCCGGCCGCCACATCCCACTCGCAGGTTGTGGCGAGGCGCGGGTAAATGTCGGCACTCCCTTCCGCGATGTGACAGAATTTGATGGCTGAGCCGCAGGGCATGCGCGTAATCGGGCCGAGCGCGCTCACGAATTTGTCGGTGGCGGCATCCATATGCGAGCGGCTCACCGCTGCAACCGGGGCGTCCGGCCAGGACCGCGTGCTGATCGTTTCCGCGCGATCGGCGCCGCTGCCTGTTAGGCGAAGACGCTCCGCTCCGTGGCCGACGACGCCCCGCCAGAGTTGCCCCTGTTTGGGTGCACCGATAATGCCTGCGACCGGCAAGCCGCGCGTGACAATGGCGAGATTGACGGTGAATTCATCACGGCCGGCGAGGAACTCGCGCGTTCCATCCAGAGGATCGACGATGACGAAGCTGTCCGTGAGGTTGGCAGACGCCACTGCATTGGCCGACTCTTCAGCCACAACAGGCATCTTCGGTAGAATCCGGGCCAGGCCCTGCAGGATCACCGCTTCGGATGCCTCATCGGCGGCAGTAACCGGCGAGCGGTCTGGCTTCAGACGCCGGACCACGGTGGCGGGTGATGTCGCCGCGATCTCGGCGCACGCACGGGCAACGAGCGCCGTCAGATCATCCATGAGCTGCCGTGCCTGAGCCGGCGAAATGTCGGATCCTGGATTCAAATACCGCGTCCTCTGGCCGTGCGGCAGTCCTTGGCGGTTATGCGGGTGCGGTGTATCACGCCAGCAACTCGGCGTGACCACTGATTCGCCGATCGGCGCAGCGTGCATGCCCAGCGGAGACTAGTCCATGTCGGAATCGCCC
>Ga0247789_1000047_pt1 | contig 18129 bp, 15 predicted proteins | sample UWRJS220509R4_FD_179919 | JGI IMG/M metagenome (GOLD analysis project Ga0247789, IMG submission 179919) | Soil microbial communities from Arlington Agricultural Research Station in Wisconsin, United States - UWRJ-S220-509R-4 | ecosystem: Environmental > Terrestrial > Soil > Agricultural land...
GCCGGCCAGAAACAACCCGCCGATCGAGACGTTGCCGGTCGCGCCGTAGACCACCGCCATGATGCTCGGCGGAATGAGGTTGGCCATTGTCGAGGCGCAGGCAATGAGCGCTGCCGTAAAGGCCCGGTCATAGCCTTCTCGGGTCATTTCCGGCGCGACCGTGCGGCTCAGCACCGCGACATCCGCCGTGGAGGAGCCGGAAATGCCGGCGAAAAACATGCTGAACAAGGTGACGACCTGGGCCAGGCCACCCCGCATGTGGCCGACCATGGTCTGCGCCAGCCGGATCATCCGGTTGGTGACGTCGGCCGAGGTCATTAGTTCACCGACCAGCAGGAAGAACGGCACCGCCAGCAGGATTTCGGAATCGATGCCATGGAACATCTGTCCGATCATCGACTGCATGCTGATCGGGGTGAGAGCACAGGCGACGAGCACACCTGCCATCAATGCAAATGCAACCGGCACGCCCATGTAGCCAAAGATCAGAAAAAGGGCCGTCATCAGCAGAAGGATCATGCCGTTCGTCATTTCACGATCCCCGCAAAATCGTCGGCGTCTTCAGGGCCCTCGAAGCCGTGGCGCCAGCCATTGACCAATTGCTCGATGCAGAACAGCACGATCAGCGCGCCGGCAATCGGCACACTGGCGGTGTAGGTCGCGAGCGGAATCAGTGAAGGCGCCCGAAAGCTGCCGAGATCGTTCATGAAGTTCTGGATGCCGAACACCACCATCGCCAGGGCAACCGATAAAATAACAAGCCGGTTAAACGTCTCCAGAAATGTGCGTGTTGACCCTCTCAGGCGCTTGGTGATCTCGATCAGATTGAGATGATCGATGCGCCGTGTGGCCACGGCCATTCCGATGAACACGCCCCAGGCGAAGAACCCCGTGGTGACGAGTTGCAGCCAGAGGAACGGAGTTCCGATCGTGCGCGTCACGACGTCGAGGAACACCGAACAGGTGAAACCTGCGATGGAAACTCCGCACAGCACCATCAGGACATGCTCGAGCGGATCCAGCACCCGCCATTTCAGGTGGCGGTGGCGCGCGACCACGAGCGGCGGCTTGGCCAAGAGTTTCCCCCACGTCAGGTGGCATGCGATGGGCGGCGGCAATTTCGCGCCGCCGCCCGGGTCGCAGCTACGATCGGATCATTTAACGTTGCGAACGAGGTCGAGAATTTTCACGGCGTGCGGACCGAGTTCCTTGGCGAGCTGATCCTGGATTGGCTTGGCCGCTGTCATGAAGCCCGACTTGTCGACGTTTTCGACAACCTTGACGCCCATGGTCTTGAGCTTCGTGGCCGAATCCGCCTCCAGCTTGAGCCCGAGCGCCGGCTCTTTCATGGCGACCTCGTCGGCGGCGGCTTGCACCCATTGCTGTTCCTGCGGGCTGAGGCTCTTCCAGGTCTTATCGCTGACCCAGATGCAGTTGTTGTTCGCCTCATGCTCGGTCATCGAGAGCACCGGCGCCACCTCGTAGTGCTTGTTGGCCATGTAGACGTTGACGCCATTCTCCGCGACGTTGACGACGCCGGTCTGCAACGAGGTGTAGACCTCGCCGAACGGCATGTGCACGGTCTGCGCGCCATAGGCCGGGAAATGCGTATCCTCGGTTTTGGTCGCCTGAACACGGATCTTCTCGCCTTTGACGTCGGCGACCGACTTGATCTCTTTCTTCGAATACATGTTGCGCAGGCCCATAGTCATCAATCCGAGCACCTGCGCGCCCTGCACCGAATCGGCGATCATCGCGCGGAACGCCTTCGACACCTCCGGATCGGCGAGCGACTTGGCCAGGTGATCCTTGTCACGGAACAGGAAGTGCAGCGAGAAGACGCCGGCCTGCGGCGCCACCGTGGAAGCATTGGCGGTGGAGGTGATGACGAAGTCGATATCACCGGTGCGAAGTTTCTGCAGCATCACTGGCTCCTGGCCGAGCTGCGCGCCGGGGAACTGGTCGATGCTCAGCTTGCCGCCGCTCACTTCCTTGAGCTTGGCATCGAAGATGTCGGCGGCGATGCCATACGCCGTCGAGCGGGGCTGATCGTAGCCGAATGTAAATTTGCGTTGAGCATTGGCATCGGTGGATACGCCAAGCGCGACAGCGCCAATGACGAAGGCTGCGCATCCGAATTTCGAGATGGCACTTTTCATAGATACCCCCCTGGTTATTTGTTTTTATGTGTTTTCAGGCCGCAGTAAGAACGATTAGATATCATCCGGCCGACTTGAGCAACGACGCTCAAAACGGCTTGCCGCCGACAATCGTGCAGCGCCGCATGACGCGCTTCAGGCGCGCCTCGTCGAAACCCGTGGCGCGGTGCAAGGTGCAGCGGTTATCCCACACAATGCACTCGCGCGGAGCCCAACGGTGGCTATAGACAAGCGACTGCGGCGTGATCATCTCGTTAAGTTCCTCGATCAGCGCGCGGCCTTCGGCGTAATCCATACCTTCGACCGTCTCGGCATGGTCGCCGAGGAAAATGGCCTTGCGTCCCGTGTCCGGGTGCGAGCGCACGATCGGATGCGCGACCGGCGGCACCTTGGCCTTTTGCTCCGCCGTCAGCGGATCCTCGCCGTGGCGGCGCGTGCGCGAAAAGTCAAAATTGTGAATGGCGCGGCGGCCCTCGATCCTGGTTTTCATTGCGGCCGGCAGCAAATCGTAGGCCGAATACATGTCGGCGAATTCGGTTTCTCCGCCGGCGCCCGGCACGATCTCCGAATACATCATGGTTGCCTGCCCCGTACGCTCCTTCCAGGAGCCGTCTGTGTGCCAGTACAGCGTGCCTCTGTCCGGGTGCTTGCCGCTCGGATTGCCGTCCTTGTCGAGGTTCGACAGCATGTAAATTTCCGGATGCTCCTTGTAGCCGTGGTACTGGCTGAGCACGTGAATCTGCACCTCGCCGAAATTGCGCGCGAACGCGACCTGCGTCGCCGGCGCCAGATCGACGTCGCGGAACAGGATCAGTTCAAAGTCCAGGAAGGCTTCATAGACTTTGGCGAACATCGCCGGCGACACCGCCTCCGCAAGTGTGATGCCGGTGATCTCGCAGCCGAGCACAGTGTGGAGGGGCTTGACCTTGAACGGCCAATCGCGGACTGCGCGCTTAAGTTGGGGTTGAGCCATGACACCTCCCGGCAAGTTCGGGGTCGAGGCGATTATGGCAGTGCATGCCTGCACTTCCTAGTGCCGTGCCACGCTGTCCGTTCGACCCCTTTTGCGGGAATAAGCGGCCAAATCGCTGCGTTGACATTGCATTGCGTTCTCCAAATACTGAGCCCAATAACAGCGCGTAAAATCAGCCGGTAAGCATTGTTCTTGCCGGTATTCCTGGGGAGGAATGCGATGAAGACATCTCGCAGAACGCTTCTGAAAAATTCCGCCGCTGCCGCCGCCGCTCTCAGCCTCGACTGGCGCTACGCCCAGGCCCAGGCCGAAACGGTGCGCATCGGCGTCATCTTCGATCACTCGGGGCCGTTCGCGGCCGGAGGCTCGGTCGCCTGCGCGATCGGCGCGCAGATCGCAATCGACCTGTGCAACGAGCGCGGCGGCGTCGGCGGCAAATACAAGGTCGTGCCGGTCAACGCCGACTCGCAAAGCAAGGCCGATGTCGCGATCAACGAAGTCGAGCGCCTGATCAACCAGGAGAAGATCGATATCGTCGACGGCGTCTATGCCAGCGCGCACGCGGTGCCGCTCGCCGCCAGGGTGGAGGCGCAGAAGAAGATCCTCTGGATCACCACCGCGGTCTCCACCGCCGTTTTCAAAGACAAGAATCTGCAATACGTGTTCCGCGCGCAGATCCACTCCGACCAGTACGGCCAGGCCTTCGCCGGCTTCCTCGCCGAGAACGCCAAGGCCAAGCTCGGCATCGAGCCCAAGGATTTGAAGGTCGCGCTGATTCACGAAGACGGGCCCTACGGCGTGGGTGTCGCGGCCGCCGACGAGCACTACTCCAAGGAAGCCGGCCTGCAGATCGTGCTGCGCGAAGGCTATTCCGCGTCGGCGCCCGACCTCTCGTCGCTGGTCACCAAGCTCAAGCGCGCCAATGCCGACGTCATCTCGCATGCCGGCTACAACCCCGACATCACTCTGTTCCTGCGCCAGGCGCGCGAAAGCGGGCTGCGCTTCAAGATGCTGATCGGCGCCGGCGCCGGCTACAGCCAGCTCGACAAATTGCGCGCCACTTTCGGCAAGGACATCGACAACTTCTGCAACATCGATCCGGTGCCCGCGCAGCTGCTCGATCCCTCGAAGCTCGCGCCCGGCATGGGCGAGCTGATCAAGATCATGGTCGAGCGCTACAAAGCGAAAGCAAATGCCACCGACGTGCCGCCGCACTGCTCGATGGGCTTCAACCAGACCTGGATCCTGCTCAACAATGTGCTGCCGGTCGCCAAGGAGAAATACGGTGGCTTCGACCCCGAGGCGGTTCGCAAGGCCGCGCTCGACGTCGACATCGCGCCGGGCGGAACCATCCAGGGCTATGGCGTGAAGTTCTTCAAGCCCGGCACGCAGATGTCCGGCCAGAACGAGCGCTCGACGCCGGTCGTCATGCAGAATGCCGGCGAGCACATCTCGGTCGTTTATCCGACCTTGATCCGGACTCAAGATCCGGTGCTGCCGCTGCCGAAGTCGTCCGTCTACGCCATGTAACTGAACCATGTAGTTGCATGTAACCGGCGATGCTGGCAGTCGAGGGGCTCTGCAAGCGCTTCGGAGGATTCCTGGCGGTCAATCAGGTGTCCTTCGACGTGCGTGAGGGCGAGATCCTCGGCCTGATCGGGCCCAATGGCTCCGGCAAAAGCACGACGTTCAACCTGATCGCGGGCAACCTGCAACCGACCGCGGGCTCGATCCGCTTCGCGGGCAACGAAATCGGCGGGCTGCCCGCGCACGCGATCTGCCATCAGGGCATCGCGCGCACGTTCCAGATCCCGCGTCCGTTCCGCAAGCTGTCGCTGCTCGAAAACGTCGCCCTTGCCGCCTATTACGGCGAGGCCGGCGGCATCTCACGGGCCGAGGCGCAAAATCGGGCGCAGGAGGCGCTCGAGATGGTCGGACTGCCGTCGGATGCCGCGGCGCAGACCGGCGGGCTCGGCGCCGCCGCCCTCAAGAAGCTCGAGCTCGCGCGCGCGCTCGCCACCAAGCCGAAGTTGCTGCTTGCCGATGAGAGTCTGGGCGGGCTCGATCACGCCGAGATGGAGCGCGCCGCCGACATGCTCGGCGCAATCCGCAGCCGCATGGGCATCACCATCGTCTGGGTCGAGCACATCATGGGCGTGCTGATGCGCATCGTCGACCGCGTCATCGTGCTCGACCACGGCGAAAAGATTTTCGAGGGCACGCCGGCGCAGGCCGCCGTCGATCCGCGCGTCACCGAGGTCTATCTCGGCAAGAAAAAGGCGGCCTCCTGATGCTGTCCCTCGCCGCAGTCTCCGCAGGCTACGGCTCGTTTCAGGCTCTGTTCGGCGTTTCCCTCGAAGTGCCGCAGGGCGAAGCGGTCGGCGTCATCGGGCCGAATGGCGCCGGCAAGACCACGCTGATGCGCGTGATTTCCGGCCTGTTGCCGCTGCGCGACGGCGCTATGACCCTGGAAGGCCGGCCGGTCGGCGGCCTCCCCGCGCACCGCATGGTCGAGCAGGGCATCGCGCATGTGCCGGAGAACCGCCGGCTGTTTCCGCGGCTCAGCGTCGAGGACAATTTGCGCATCGGCGCCTTCATCCCGCAGGCACGCCAGCGCTTCGCCGAGCAGGTCGAACGGATCTACACGCTGTTTCCCCGCCTGAAGGATCGCCGTGAGCAGCTGGCCGGAACCCTGTCCGGCGGCGAGCAGCAGATGTGCGCTATTGGCCGCGCGTTGATGTCCGGGCCGAAATTGCTGCTCATGGACGAGCCGTCCGCCGGCCTCGCGCCGCTGGTCGTTGCGCAGGTGTTCGAGCTGGTGCAGCGCATCCGCGCCGAGGGACTGACGGTGCTGATCGTGGAGCAGAATGTCCAGCAGGTGCTCGAGGTCGTCGACCGCGCTTATTTGCTTGAGGTCGGCGCCATTAAGCTCGCCGGCACCGCGGCCGAGCTCAGGAACAACGATTTTATTCGCAAGTCATACATGGGTTTGTAGTTGGGTCTGTAGCCGCGATGGACATCTACCTCCTCGAAGCGATCATCAACGGCCTCCTGCTCGGCGGCGTGCTGGCCTTGCTCGCGCTCGGGCTCAACCTGATCTTCGGGGTGATCGACGTCGTCTGGATCGCCTATGCCGACATCGTGATGTGCGGCATGTATGTCATTTATTTCCTCTATGCCCAGTACGGCGTGCCGCTGCCCCTCGCCTGCCTGATCGCGATCGCGGCCATGGCCGCGTTCGGCGTCATGGTTCACCTGCTCATCATTGCCCCGGTTCTCAACTCGCCGCCGCTCAACCAGCTGCTGGCGACCGGCGGGCTGCTGTTTTTCCTGCAGAGCTTCGCGACGCTTTTGTTCGGAACCGAATTCCGCAATATCGGCGTGCGGCTGCCGATCCTCGAAATCGCTACGATCTATGTCAGCTTTGCGCGGCTCATCGCCTTCGGCCTTGGCCTCGTCGGCGCGGTTGCGCTCTATTTCTTTCTTAAGCGCACTTATATCGGCACCGCGATCAGGGCGATCGCGCAGGACCGCGACATCGTCGGCCTTATGGGCGTCGACCAGCGGCGCATTTATCTGGTGACCTCGGCCATCGGCGGCGCGCTCGCCGGGCTCGCGGCGTGCCTGCTGGCGATGCAATATGACGTGCACCCGTTCATCGGCAACACGTTCGGCCCGGTCATCTTCATGATCTGCGTGCTGGGCGGCCTCGGCAACATGATCGGCGGCTTCATCGCGTCCTTCATCATCAGCCAGATCATCGCCATCGGCGGCTATTATTCCAATTCCGAATTGTCCTACGTGCTCGCCTTCACGCTCTTCATCGTGCTGATGTTCGTGCGGCCGCGGGGGCTTTTCGCGCGATGAGCCCCGTCCGCATTCTCGCGCTCATCGGGCTCGCGATCCTGATCGCGCTGCCGGCGATCACCCCGACCTATTTCCTGCATCTGCTGATCCAGATCCTGCTCTGGTCCTTCATCTACACGGCCTGGGCACTGATGGGGCGCTTCGGCTTCGTGTCGTTCGGCCACGGCGCCTTCATGGGCGTCGGTGCCTACGTGCCGGCGCTGTTGTGGAGCTATTACGGCCTCACGCCCTGGATCGGGATTCCGCTCGGCGTCTTTCTTTCGGCCTTGCTCGCGTTTGTCATCGGCTATCCGTGCTTCCGACTGCGGGTCGTCGGTCACTATTTTGCGCTGGTGACGCTCGCCCTCAGCCAGGTCGTGCTGCTGTCGCTGACGGCCGCTCGCGACATCACCGGCGGATCGCTCGGCTTCACGCCCAAGGCCGCCGGCCACTCCTGGTACGCGCTGCAATTCCCCGAGAAGAGTTACTTCTATGGCATCGCGCTGCTGCTGTGGCTGGTCGGGCTCTATGTCTGGCAGCGCATCGACCGCGGCATCAACCGCGAGGCGCTCGAGGCGATTTCCGAGGACGAGGACGCCGCCGCCGCGCTCGGCATCAACGTGCTGCGCGAGAAGCTGCGCGTGACCATCATCAGCGCGTCGTTGACGGCGCTCGGCGGCGCCATCTACGGCCAATATTTTATGTATCTCAATCCCGACACGGTGTCGGGCATCGCGGTGTCGCTGCAGATCGTGTTCGCGGTCATCGCCGGCGGCGTCTATTCACTGTTGGGGCCGACCGTCGGCTCGCTGCTGACTTTGTCATTGACCGAAGCCTTGCGCGTGTGGTTCGGCACCAATTTCATCGGCGCCGCCAATACGATCTACGGCATTTTGCTCATTCTCTGCATCATCTTCATGCCGCAGGGAATCGTCGGCGCGCTGAAGCGCGTGAAGTTGCGCCGCGAGGCGCCGATGGCCGTGCCGGCGGAGTAGCCGGTTACTTGCCGGTGGGCGTCTTGGTGTTGTCGACGATCAGCGTCGGCTTCGGCTTTGCCTTTGTCCTGACCCGGCGCTTTTTCTTTTTCAGCTCATCCGAGGTCAAGAGCGCCATATTTGCAGCATCAGCCGCAAGCGCGGCCGCGACGGCGCCCTGCATTTGCTCGTGACCCTCGATGACTTCGCCGCGACAGACGGATTCATACTCCACGATCGCCTCCATGCCTTCGGGGGTCGTGGTCAGGCAATTCCATAACGCGCCGCCTTCCGGATTTTCGGCAACGACTTTATTTTTTTTGTCGCTCCATCGATCGCCGTCCCACCACCAGGTGGCCTTTTCCGTTGCTTCTTCTGGCGTGGCGGCGTCGACATCGACCGACACGACGACTGTGATCAGGACTTTCTGTTTCACGTTTTAACCTGACTCATTTCTCTTTTTCGTTTTTCGGACGGTCAGCCGCAGCGCGGCGCCCGTAGACACCCGCCATGAAGGCTGCACAGCTAATGGCGACGACGGCGAAGATGCTGCCGGTCATGCGAACACTTTCTTTTTCTCTTGATGAAGGCTCGCTTAGATCGAAGGGCGACCCACCGGGCGAACGCGAGCGTCGCTTTTTATCTACTGGCGACTGATGGAGGTGGCTTGTCGAAGTCTGCCAAAGACTTGCTATTTGGAGCCAACCGGGCCGCGTCCCTATAACTTCACTTTCCGGCCCTCGTCCGCGGCCCAGTAGCCGGCGTAGTTCACCTTGATCGTCTCGTAGGCAAGCGTCAGGCCCGAGAGCGGCTCGCGTCCCTGCACAACGCATTCCATGAAATCCTGGATCTCCTGCAGATAGCCGCGCGTCCATTCCTCCTCGAGGCAGATGTATTGCCAGCCGGTCTTGCGATCGACTTTCTCGGTGATGTAGACGGGCGCGAGTTTATCCTCGTCGGTCATGTAGCTCATCAGGTGGTTGTTGGGCGTGATGTTGGCGAACAGCGAGCCGCCATTGGTGTAGGTCTCGACCAAATTGCGCACCCCGCCCATAATCATGTCGCCGGAGAACACGGTGGCCTTGGTGCCGTCCGAGAAGGTCACCGTCAGCACGCCCCAATCCTCGACGTCGACCGAATTGGCCTTGATGTAGCGGCGCTCCTCAGGCTTCAGGGCGGCCGCCACATTGCCGACATCGCAGGTGACGGCCGAGCCCGTGAGTTTTTCGCCGCGCGCCTTCGCCTCGACCTGCTTGAGATAAAGCACCGCCGACAGCGGATGGCATCCCATGCGGATGAGCGAGCCGCCGCCGGTCATCGCCCACTGCGCGGCATGCGCCGCATGCGAGCCGCTGTGGCTCTCTTCGGCCTTCATGAACAGGATCTTGTCTTTGGTGGCGTTGAGCACCTCGACGATTTTCGTCACCGCCGGCGCATAGACCCAGTCCTCGGCATACATGAACAGCTTGCCGCTCGCCTTGATAGCGGCGCAGGTCTTGTCCATCTCCTCCATCACGCGCTCATACATCAGCGCTTTCGGCACATGCTTTCCGATCGGCTCCTTGTCGCCGCTGCGCCCGAAATAGCCGGCGAACGGCTTTTCGCAGATCACGTGTTTTCCCGCTCGCATCGCCTCCACGATCATCCCCGCGTGCAGATTGGGCGGGGTGCAGATGTCGACGACGTCGATGTCGGGATCGGCGACCAGGTCACGAAAGGTCCGGTAGGTCGTTGCGATGCGATGTTTCTTAGCAAAATCGACAACGCGGTCGCCGCGTGCCGCAACCGCCTTCACCTCCGCGTCGAGCCCATAGACGCGCTTGTAGGCGTACATGTGCAGCTCGGAGACAAATCCGCACCCGACCAGGCCCACTCTCACTTTTGCCATCGCCACGCTCCCTGCCTCGCATTTCGCACCGCCCGGGACGTTAGCCTCCCGAGGCTCCGCAACCAACCTCTCCGCTCAACCCCGCGCGCCAGCATCGGATTCTTTTGGTGTCCTTGTTCAGGCTGTTATGATGGCGCTGCACAAAGTCGGGGCGCACATGCGGCGAACCGGGATATTTTCGCATATCGAATATGACTTTGGTGTTGGAGCCACGATGAGCACCTTGAGCGATGCCACCCGCGACAAGCTTAAAAAAGTCAGTACCGCGACCATCTGCACGGCGCTGTTCAAGCGCGGACTGCACCGGCAGTTCATCCAGGATGTTCGGCCGCTCAACAGCAACCTTTCAAACATGGTCGGCGAGGCTTTTACGTTGCGCTATATCCCGGCACGCGAGGATCTCAATCCGATTTCCGTGTTCCAGAATCGGGCGCATCCGCAACGTAAGGCGATCGAGGACTGTCCGCCCGGCGCGGTCATGGTGATCGACAGCCGCAAGGATGCGCGGGCGGCCTCTGCCGGCTCTATCCTGATTTCACGCTTGATGATGCGCGGGGTTGCCGGCGTCGTCACCGACGGTGGGTTTCGCGATTCGCCGGAAATCGCAAAGCTGGCGATCCCGACCTATCATAGCCGGCCGGCCGCCCCGACCAACCTGACGCTGCATCAGGCGATCGATATCGATGTTCCGATCGGCTGCGGCGATGCGCCGGTTTGGCCGGGTGATGTCGTGGTCGGTGACGGCGAAGGCGTCGTGATAATTCCCGCCGGAATTTGCGATGAGGTCGCGAACGAAGCCTTTGAAATGACGGCGTTCGAGGACTTTGTGACCGAAAAAGTCCTGGAAGGCCGCTCGATTCTCGGTCTCTATCCAGCGACCGACGAGCAGACCAAACTCGATTTCGCCGCGTGGCGGAAGACGAACAAGCGATAGCTTTCACGCCGATGACGCCGGGAGCTACTCCATAAGTAGCTTGAAACGATCGAGCAGGAAAAGGTCGCCGCCCAGGCAAATTGACGGTCAGCACAAGCACAAAGCCATCGGACATGCGTTTGCCTTCATTGCCCGCACGGCGACACTCCGGAAAAAAGAGCGCGGAGTCGCCGTTGTGGCTTGCGGCGACTCCGCTGGTGTCAGGGCCGAAGGCGCCCAACACCTTTCGCTGCTGGAAATAGCTGTTCGGCGGGTGGAAAGCTTGAAGAAGGTCTGGATTTTTTCTTGAGACGGCGCGGCGACAACGATGCGGCAGACAGGCAGAGCAGCGTTGTCCTACTGTTTGCAGGACCGTCGTTTCTATCCTAAGTGGCGCTTCTCGGAGAGAGGCCTAGGTCCCTCCCGGCTTCAGGATCGGCGAAAGCGAACGACCTGCCCGCTCCCGGATGTCCGAACGAAGTAGGGTGACCAAAGGGTGATTGGGACCGAATATGGCGGCGATGGACAAACAACTTTCGCGCTGCCGGATTTTCGCGGCCGCACCATGATAGGAGCCGATAATATTCTCTTTGCGCTCGGTCTGGAGCTCGGCACCGACGCAAATGTGCTGACGATCGCCAATCTCGCCGCGCACAATCATTCATTGGATGGAACGTCGACCCCCGAAGTCCCGCTCGCCGGCGCGCTCCCACTCTTCGCCTCCGGCCTCGGCGCATTGTGGCTTGTGGCTTGGCGCAGGAAGAAGAAAGCAGCACTCGCAGAGGCTAGCGTGGCGGGATCCGCAAAGTACGAGGCGATAGATTTATAGGCCCGCGATCTCTGTAATACGCTTCACGCTTTCAGGCGCATCCCATTGTGCAGGCCCTACCGTTCGGCCAATTTCGCGTCCGTCGCGGCCTATCAGGATAGTGGTCGGAATGCCGGTTATCCCAAGCGCATCCATAACGTTCTTTGAAGGATCGACGTAAATCGAAAGATTATTCAGGCCTAACCTTTCGTAGAAAGAACGCACCGTTAGAGTGCCAGAAACGTCTACCGAAATGGGTACAATTTTTATGTTCTTGTTCGCGAGGAGCAGCACAAGGTGATTAAGCGAAGCCATCTCCTCCTTGCAGGGAGGGCACCATGTCGCCCAGACATTCACCAAAATAAGAGTGCCGCGGAAATTGTCTAATGTAAGGTTGCGCCCCGATCCGTCCGAAAACGTAAAATCAGTGAGCCCTTGAGGGGTGTTATGAGCGACCAACTCCGCAGCTGGCAATTTGAGCGGAAAGAATTCACGCAGTATGAGCGGGAACGCAACGAACGCGCAAACGATTATCAGGCTCGGTACTAACGAACGCCGCATAGCGAACACAGGTCAGCTTTGGCCACAGGATGGAACGGAATCATGTCTGCCTCTGGCCCAAAGCGGACTTTCTAAAACCGGTCTGCTTTTAGGGGTAAAGCGGACACGGCGATTGCACTGCGAAATTCCTCTTATGACCCAAAGCGGACATCGGCGGTCTCTTAATGTGTCCCATTCAAATCGGTGCGATTGCCTCCTGAACCTCGGGGGCCGTATGAAAAGGCGCGAGTTCATCATATTAGTTGGAAGCGCAGTCGTCTCCCGCCGCTTGCCGCTCGTTCGCAGAAGCCCGCTATACCATTCGAAGGACGTAACCTAGCTATCGCGTATCGTTGGGCCGATGGCCACAACGACCGGCCATCCCGATGGAATCATCTCGGCGGTAATTGATGAAAATCTTACCAGCCATAGCCCGCCGGGTCGCCTCCTCTGCTAGTCTAATTCCTGCCGACGCAACTGCTGCCTTCCAGGGAGGGAGAGCATGGCAGACGGCGCGCGAGAGGTACGCGTGTTCGTGTCCTCGCCCGGGGATGCGCAATTCGAGCGCATGCGGCTGGAGCGGGTGACCGAGCGCCTCAACGGCGAGTTCCAGGGCATCGTCCATATCGTGCCGATCCGCTGGGAGACTGAGTTCTACAAGGCGCACCAGACCTTCCAGGCGCAGATACCGGAAGCCGCGCAGTGCGACATTGTCATAGCGATTTTCCGTAGCCGGCTCGGCAGCGTGCTGCCGGCCGATTTCCGTCGCATGACCAATGGCGAGCCCTATCCGAGCGGCACCGCTTACGAGGTTCTCACCGCCATCGACGCCAGCAAGGCGCACGGCTTTCCGGATGTCTACGTCTTCCGCTTCCCGCAGCCGCCGAGCGTGCAGCTCGATGATCCCAAGCGCAATGAAATCGAAACGCAGTGGCAGCATCTGAAGGCGTTCTTCGACGCCTGGTTCAAGACGCCGTCGGGCGAGTTCAAGGCGGCATTCCAGAGCTTTGCGTCGACCGACGATTTCGAGGCGCAGGCTGAAGTCCTGCTGCGCAATTGGCTGGAAGAAAAGGTTCTGCATGGCCGCTCCCTCACCTGGCCGGCAGAGATCAAGGGCTCGCCGTTCCGCGGACTTGCCGCATTCGGCGCCAAGCACGCACCGGTATTTTTCGGGCGCAGCCGGGATATCACCAAAGTCATCGACCGGCTCAAGGACGCGGCCGAGAAGGGTTGCCCGTTTCTGCTGGTGGATGGCGCGAGCGGCGCCGGCAAGTCTTCGCTGGTGCGCGCCGGCCTCGTGCCGCGGCTGACCGCGGCGGGCGTGGTGCCGAGCGTCGACATCTGGCGCGTCGCAGTCATGCGACCGGCGGAAATTGTGGGCGACCCGTTTGCGGCGCTGGCGCGCGCGCTTCTGGTGGCTGAGTCCGATCTGCCCGAGGCAGAGCAAGGTCGGCCGCCGGCCCTGCCGGAATTGAGCGCAAGCGACTTCCCGCGGGCCGACGATCTTGCCGCACTCTGGCACACGCCGATGCGTCCGCCCCCAAGCCTATACTCTCCACGTTCAGCGCCATCGAGCAGACGGCGCGAGAGAAAGAAGGCTACGGCCGCGCCGTCAAGGTGGCCTTGCTGCTGGTGGTCGATCAACTCGACGAACTGTTCGGTGCCGACATCGGCAACGATATCCGTGCCCGCTTTGCCCAGCTGCTCAGGCTTCTGGCGCGCAGCGGCCGGGTGTGGGTGATCGCCACGCTGCGTGCCGACCTGTTCGATCACTTTCTGTCGCAGAAAGATCTCAAGCAGCTCAAGGACGACGGCTCGTCTTACGACCTCGCCCCGCCCGATGCCGCCGCATTGGCCGAAATTGTGCGAGCGCCGGCGGCGGCGGCTGGCCTTGTCTATGAGAGCGACACGAAAACGGGGGAACGGCTCGACGAACGCCTGCTCGCGGACGCCGAGCGTGCCGACCTGTTGCCGCTGCTGCAATTCACGCTCAACCAGCTGTTCGAGGCGCGCGAACGCCGCGATCATGGCGGCCAGCTCACCTTTGCTGCCTACCGTGCGCTTGGTGGTCTCGAAGGCGCGGTCGAGAAGGAGGCGGAAGCGGCATTCGCCAGGCTCGGCGCAACCGAACAGGCACGGCTGCCGCGGTTATTGCGGGAGCTGGTGGCGCCTGCCGGCGATGCCACGATGACGGCCGCACGTGCGGCCTTCGACATCCGTCCGGTGCCGCTGGCCGATGCGGCATATGACGAAGCCTCGGCTCGGCTGGTGCAGGCATTGATCGATGCCCGCATCCTGCTCTCCTCCGGCGAAGGCGGACAAGCGACCGTGCGGCTCGCCCACGCCCGCGTTCTCGACAGCTGGCAACGGGCAAGCAAGATCGTGGCGGACAACGCCGATTTCTATCGCATCCGCGCCGAGGTCGAGGAGCAGCGGCGCCGGTGGGACGCAGCCGGGCGCCGGCGCGATTTGCTGATCGGGCGAGGACGACCGCTCGCCGAGGCAGAAAGCATTGTCCGCAATTTTTCGGGGGAGCTACCGACAGCGACGCGCGAGTTCGTGCGGCGCTCCGGTCGGCGCGCGCGCCTGATGCAGACGCTGACAGCGGCCGCGGCAGTCATCTTTGCGGCCGTGGCGGGGGTCGCGGTCTACGAGTGGCGACATACCGTTAGTTTGCAGCGCGAGGCGGTGGAAAAACGCGACCAATTGCTGGTCTCACAATCTCGCTTCCTGGTCGACCGCGCGAACCAGGGAAACCAGGCGGGCGATGCCGGCACAGCGATGCTGCTCGCCCTTCAGGCACTGCCGGACACGCGCAGCGGCGTGGGAAGACCCATGGTGCACGAGGCGGAGGCAGCTCTGTTCGCCGCTTACCAGGATCTTAAAGAACGGATCGTCCTGAAGGGCCACGACGGTGTGCTGTGGAGCGCGCGCTTAGCGCCGGACGGCAAGCGTATTGTCACCGCGTCCGAGGACAAGACGGCCCGCGTGTGGAATGCCGAGAATGGCGATCAGCTGGCCATTCTTCGGGGCCACACAGAAGGGGTGCGGGTTGCATCCTTCAGCCCCGATGGCAGGCAAGTGATTACCGGCTCGACGGACAAGACGGCGCGCTTGTGGAACGCGGAAACGGGTCAGCAATCCGCTGTTCTCGAACATGACGGGGTCGTGCGAAGCGCTGCTTTCAGTTCCGATGGTCGGCGCGTCGTGACGGCGTCCGATGACAAGACCGCCCGCATCTGGGACGTTCAGACTGGCAAGCAGATTGCCGCTCTGACGGGGCATACGGCACGGGTGCGCGATGCCGCATTCAGCCCGAACGGCCGGTACGTCCTCACATCGTCCGACGACAAAACCGCGCGTCTGTGGGACTCCAAAACCGGCGAGCCGGTCCACATCCTCGAAGGGCATACGCAGTCAGTGCGTGGCGTCGCATTCAGCCCTGATGGCGAGCGCGCGGTTACGACATCCCTCGATCATTCGGCGCGCGTGTGGAGCGTGGAAACGGGCAAGCAGTCCGTCATCCTCGGACATGGCGACGTCGTGACGAGCGCGGCCTTCAGTCCCGACGGTCAGCGCATTGTGACGGCGTCCGATGACAACACCGTGCCCATCTGGGACGCGCAGATGGGCGAGCGGATTGTTACTCTCTCCGGGCGGACTGCCGTGTACAGCCCCGATGGCCGCAGCATCGTGACGTCCGACGGTGATACGGCCCGCATCTGGAATGCCGACAACGGCAAGCTCGCGATGGTTCTCAGGGGCCACCGAAGCCGGGTGACGGGCGCGGTGTTCAGCCCCGATGGTCGATCCGTCCTGACGGCGTCCGACGACAAGACCGCGCGGCTATGGAGCGCCGGCACAGAAACAAACACGCAGATGGCCGTCCTGGCGGCACACACGGGATCTGCGGGGCGCGCGGTATTCAGCCCGGATGGCCGTCGCGCTCTCACGGCATCCGATGACAACTCAGTCCGGCTGTGGGATGCCGAGGCCGGTCGGCAGATTGCGACCTTCACAAGGGCGGGATCGGGAATGGCGGCCTTCAGCCCCGATGGCCGACTGGTCGCGATACCCGACAACAATACTGTTGTCGTCCGCGACGCCAATACAGGTGAACGTGAGGACCGTATCTTTCAGGGACACAGCGCGGCGGTACAGAGCGTTGCCTTCAGTGCCGATGGCCGGCGCATTGTAACGGCATCCGACGACAGGACGGCCCGCGTTTGGGATCTTCAGACAGGCGGGCAGATTGCGGCTCTAACGGAGCATACCGCGCCGGTGCGCAGCGCCGTGTTCAGCCCCGATGGCTTGCGCGTGGTGAGCACCCAGACGCCGCAACGCAGCGGCAACGTCACGATCGTCACGTCGAACGATAGCGTCGCGCTCCTGTGGGATGCTTTGTCCGGTCGGGTGATCCTGCGATTCGAAGGAGATATGGTGCAACTGTACGACGCTACCTTCAGCCCCGACGGCAAGCGAATCGTGACGGCAAGCGGCGACAATACTGCGCGCATTTGGGATGCCGCGACGGGCAAACCGATAGCGGTTCTGAGCGGGCATTCGGACTCCGTATTGAGCGCCGCCTTCAACAGCCGGGGCGACAAAATCGTGACGGCGTCCGCCGACGAAACGGTGCGCGTTTGGGATGCCGAAGCGATGACGACAATAGCGGTTCTGAAGGGTCATTCCGGGGCGGTGTGGAGCGCTGTGTTCAGTCCCGACGGAGAGCGGATACTGACGGCATCGGATGACACCACGGCGCGAATTTGGCGCATTTTTCTGACGACCCAGGCGCTCGTCGACCGTTCCAAGATCGTGGTGCCGCGCTGCCTTACGTCGCAGCAGCGGGCGAATGCCTTCCTCGATTCGCAGTCACCGGCCTGGTGCAATGAGCAGAAGAAGTGGTCGGACCAAGCCGCCGATTAGGCGGCTTGGCTGGGCAGAAGTGAACCTCTCGTAGACAATTCACTCACCTGGGGGTGAAACTCGGCGGAGGCCGGTAAACCGGCCGCGCAAGAGTTTGCCTCGGGATCATCGTCTGCCTCGGGATCGGCCGCGCATAAGCCTGCCTCACTGCCTGCGTCGAATAATTCGGCTTTGCCGTCATATTCTGCTTCGGCACATAAGGCACCTTCTGCTTCGGCACGTAAGCCGTATCCTGCTTCGGCACATAAGGCGGCTTCGCATCAGGCCGGCCCGGTTTCGCGGGCACTGATCCCTGGCCGCAACCACGCCGGTTTCGATAACAATCTTTAGACGGCGTTGGCGTCGGTTTTTTTGCCGGACCGGCGTTTTCGCCACCGGCCGGTCCGTAAACGACCCGATCCCTGTGCGGCACACGCTGGTAATCGCCGCGTCCTGGAATCGACGGAACGCTGCTCGGCACGCTGCTCGGAACGCTACCCACGCTCCCTGTCCTCGTCGGTTGTGCGTTACCTGGCCTTGTCGGTTCCACGCTGCCTGCCCTCGTCGGTTGGACGCTGGCAAGGATACCGCAGGGAGTCATCGCGCGAGCGCTTAAGCATCGGTCCGCGAATTCCGATGGCCCGGGCCCCGCTCGTTGTGGTCTGTCGAGAACACTCGGTGTTCCTATGACCGTATCGCCGGGCCGGGACAGCGTTCGACACCTTTGCGGCGTGTCGATCGCACAGACTTCGATTGTTCCTCTCCGCAGAACCACCGTTGTTTGCTGCGGCTCAGCGAACAGATCAAATGTCGTGCCGCGAACTTTGATAATGACCGTTTGGGTCTTGATCAGGTATGCCTCTGATTGCGAAACACCGCTGTTCCAGCGCAGCGCGCCCGCCTCGGCGGTCACAACGAGTTCCGATACGGCCCGGCCCGATTTGAAGACGACACGGTCGATTTTCATTTTCGCCGCCGGACCCATTCTTATGTCCGTCTCGTCAATGAATGAAATTCTCGCGCTGCTCTCGATCTCGGTTCGGATGAATTCATCTTCGGAAACGTCGTCGCCTTCGACTTTCTTCGCCCATGACTGTCCGGATACTGAGCTCGCAACGTC